>Ga0213828_1000085_pt1 | contig 129565 bp, 124 predicted proteins | sample MC6MC0897MG_FD_180664 | JGI IMG/M metagenome (GOLD analysis project Ga0213828, IMG submission 180664) | Enriched soil aggregate microbial communities from Iowa State University, Ames, United States - MC6-MC0897-MG | ecosystem: Environmental > Terrestrial > Soil > Unclassified | place: USA...
GAATTTTACTGATTTCTCTTTCCAAAGACTCTATTAATCCGAAATGAATTACCTGCTCTGTAATCAATGTCTTCGACAAATCACGGATATCCTGAATACATTCCCCTAACAATTCGTTTAATTCTACCAATTCTTCCTTTTCGGAGTCTCTCATTTTAGCAATCAATTGGTTTTGCCTTAAACGGACAACAGAAAGTTTTTGACCTAAATCATCATGCAATTCCTGACCAATATAATTTAAGGTCTGCTCTTTCATTTCGATTTGAGATGTTGCCAATTCTTTTTCAAACCGCATATCTTTTTCTTTCTGCGCAATCAATAACCTTGTTTTCTTTTGAATGAAAATCACGTAAACGAAAATCATCGTTAATACGATAATCAATAAAGTAAATGTAAATATTACAACCAATTTGTTTTCTTCCATACTTTACATTCAGGTTTGTCTAAACTTATCGGGTTTATTCCAAAATAATCCAAAAACAAGAACCCCGTTATTAATAAGGTTTAAAAGAAATAATATAAAAAAATAAAGCTCTGGTGAAACTTTTGTTCTGAAATAAAAGATAGGGATAATTCCGATATAATAAATAAGCGAACTTACCGAAATCCAAAACGGAAGATAATTCTTAATCTCAAATATTTTATCAGAATTAAAAGTTTGATATAAAAACAAAATAATTGAAAATGTAAGCAACAGAAGATTCACATACAGCATATTGAAAGAAAATCTACCTAAAAAGTTCTCTTCAAAGTATAACATACAAAATACGTTTACTAAAAAGATAACCATTATAACAGCCTGAATGTTTTTAAGCAGCTTAGAATCAAATAATTGGTAATAATATAATAAATAAAGAAAAAAGACAACAGAACCGCCAATGACGTAGAACGTATCTGTTGGCATTTTTATAAACTTAAAATAGAAATAGCAAAAAAAATCTAATAATGAAAATATGACAAAGCCTGCAAAGAAAAACAAGTTTACTTTTTCGATTTTTTTATAATTTATAAAAATCAAAATCAAGACTCCCATCAAAATTATCATGGATACTTGCTTACCAATTTCAACATCCCAAACCATTTTGTAATTATTTAGTTCATCGTTTCTACAAATGCATTGGGTGGTGGTGCAAGATTCGTCATATTCATAGGCTGAATCGATTCTATATCTTCATTTTCATCTGCCACACCTCTTCTTTTCTGTCTATTTTCAGAGTTCTGCGTTTTAGTTGTTGGCATTAAAAAGACCGTTTGATATCCCGCATATTCAGGTTTAGCCATTTTATTTGTTGGATGATTTGCCGGATATTTCCCCATATAGATTCTAATTCCCACATTTTGCAAGTTTTTTTCCTTCGCATTTTCTTTTACGTATTTAATGTAGCCTTCCATTTCTTCAATAGAAAACCAATACCATCGAGAATCTGGGTTTCCGTTTCGTGATTGCATAAGAACTTTATTATTGGTCGCAGAATATTCATCAAAAAGAACCCTCGCTTCTTCATGAGTAATCAGTTTCTTTTTATAACTGTCATCAACAGGAGGTTCTGGTGGTGGTGGAGTACAACGAATAACACTCAATAAAAAAACAGTTGAAAAAAGTACGCTCAAAAACGAACTTAAATCCTTAAACAAAATTGAAGTTTTCATCTTTTATAATTTATAAGGTTATGTAACAAAAGTAGTTATAAGCTCAATTACAAAAAAGAGGAAAAACACTCTTTTTTATATTGATCTTAATTTTGAATAATACATAATATAAAGTTAGTTGAAATCTCGTTCAAAAGAAGAGATAAATTCAGATAATAATTCACTAAATTTTTAGAATTAAATTGAATTTGAAATAAAAGAGAATCTTGAATTTTTGCTTTAACAAAAAGTATATAAAACAAAAAAGACTGTTAATCAATGATTAACAGTCTTTCTATGTACCCCAGACGGGACTTGAACCCGTACATCCGAAGATACAGGATTTTAAGTCCTGCGTGTCTACCAATTCCACCACCAGGGCGTGATGTGAGCGAAAAACGGGACTCGAACCCGCGACCCCAACCTTGGCAAGGTTGTGCTCTACCAGCTGAGCTATTTTCGCAATAAAGTAGTGCGGATGAAGGGACTCGAACCCCCACGCCTCACGGCACCAGATCCTAAGTCTGGCGTGGCTACCAATTACACCACATCCGCATTATTATTGAGTTATTTTAAAGAACTTGTTTCGTTTTTGTGAGTGCAAATATAGGGCAATTTTCTTTACTTCCAAGCATTTTCCGAAAAAAAATTAATTTTTTGCAAAATTTATTTGAAACCATTTTTTTTAAATTTCATTTTACTACTTTTACACCGATAATATTTACGATATGGAATTACAAGGAACAGTAAAGAAAATCACTGATGTTCAAACATTTGCGAGTGGTTTCCAAAAAAGAGAAATGGTTATTCTTACACAAGAGCAGTATCCGCAGCCAATCAACATCGAATTTTTACAGGATAAAATAAATTTGCTGGATTCTTTAAAAGAAGGAGAAAATGTGAAGGTAGGAATCAACATCAGAGGAAGAGAATGGGTTTCACCACAGGGAGAAACTAAATATTTCAACTCTATTACAGGGTGGAGAGTAGAAAAAGTTTCTGATAATGCATCAGAGCCTACACAAGCTGCTCCGTCTCAATCTGCTTCTCCGGTATCCAACGAGAATCCTTTTGCAGGTGACGATGATGATGATTTGCCATTTTAATTAAAAATAAATCAAATAACAATCCTGCTTTTTGAAAGTAGGATTTTTTTTCCTCTACATGGTTCGATTAGACGAAAACGAAATTTCATTTCCCGATCCTGCTCAATATGACGGTCACGAAGGTATCATTGCTTTCGGCGGAGATCTATCGTTGGAAAGAATCTGGTTTGCTTATCGGAACGGAATTTTTCCGTGGTTTGATCCGGGTGATGAAATTCTGTGGTGGTGTCCCGATCCTAGATTTGTACTGTTTCCTGATGAACTGAAGGTTTCAAAATCGATGAGAAAAATTTTAAATAAAAAAGTTTTTACCGTTACCGAAAACCAGAATTTCAGCGAAGTTATCAAAAGTTGTCGTGAGATCAACCGTAAAGGACAGGAAGGAACCTGGCTTTCTGATGAGTTAATGGAAACTTTTATTACCCTTCATCAATATGGCGTTGCAAGAAGTGTGGAAGTCTGGCAAAACGATGAACTTGTCGGCGGATTGTACGGCTTACAAATCGGAAAAGTTTTCTGTGGCGAAAGTATGTTTTCGAAAGTAAGCAATGCTTCCAAAGCAGGATTTATCCATTTTGTAGAAACGCATAAAAACGAATTTAAATTGATTGATTGCCAGTCTCACACCGATCATTTAGAAAGTCTGGGAGCGAGAATGATTCCTAAAAAAGATTTTTTGAAAATTTTACACGAAAACAATGAACGCAGATAAAGAAAAATGGCTTCTTCTGATTTTACTGAGTTTAATCTGGGGCTCTTCATTTATTTTAATTAAAAAATCCTTAGAGCATTTCACTCCTTACCAGGTCGGCGCTTTGAGGGTTCTGATTGCAGGAATCATTTTAATGCCCGTTGCGATTTCAAAATATAAGCTTTTCCCCAAGAAACATCTGAAATGGCTTATTTTGGCTGCTTTTACAGGAAATTTCATCCCGATGTTCCTCTTTCCTATTGCAGAAACCGAAATCAGCAGTAGTATTGCAGGAATTATCAATTCGATGATGCCGATTTTTGTGATTATTGTAGGTGCTTTAGTCTGGAAATTTGAAACAACGCAACGGCAGATTACAGGAGTTATTATAAGCTTTACGGGAGTTTGCTTATTGGCTTTTGGCGGTGATGACGGAGCACAATTTAAATTATTCCCAATTCTTTTGCTGCTTTTAGCAACTTTGTGTTACGCAATCAGTACAACAACGGTAAAATCGAAGCTGATGGATGTTTCATCGACTGTTTTATCTGCATTTGTATTTTCTTTTGTCTTGTTTTTACCGTCGCTTATTTCATTGGTATCGACAGGTTTTGTTTCCACATTTACGTTTAACCGAGAAAATATGATAGGTTTAGGATTTGTGAGTCTGCTTTCAATTTTCGGAACCGGATTGGCGATGATGATGAATTACCGACTGTTGAAAGTTTCTACTCCGCTATTTGCTTCTACGGTTACTTTGCTAATGCCGATTGTCGCAATTATCTGGGGTGTTTTAGACGGTGAAAAACTAACTGCTTTGCAATTTGCAGGAACAAGCATTATTATTGCAGGATTAATATTTTTAAGAGCTAAAACGGCGGTAAAAAAATAATTAATATCGCTTTTATATGGGGATTGAATTTAAACATCCAATTTAGAGTTAACAAAAAGAAAATCATAAAAACAAAAAAAATCCCGCACCGCTGCAGGATTTTATTATTTAATGTATGCTGAAGAGTGGCAATTTAAAACTTCAAACTTCCGTCACCCAGCTTCCAGCCTAAAGATTTTTCTTCTTAACCTTTGCTTTAGCTTTTTTCACTTCATCTTTGATGTAAGGATATTTTTTCTGCATATCACTGATTAATGAAGGATCTAATTCTAAAGCTTTTTCCAGAGATTCACTGCCTTTTTCATTGTTTCTCAAATTAAAGTAGCAGTTGCTCAGCTGATAAAACAATTCTGCTCTGTAGTGATGCTTTAAAGCTATATTTAAAACCGTCACGGCTTCTTCATATTCGCCAACCAGCATCAAAACTTCAGAATAAGCATACCAATTGTAAAATCTTGAAGGTTCGGCATCTACCAGTTTCTTCAGGCAAGAAAGACTTTCTTCAAACTTACCGGAATCGATGAACAAAAATGCCAATCTTTTCTGATAATCAAGGTTGCTGTCATTCAGCAAAGTTGCTTCTTTTGCGAAATGTAAAGCTTCCGGCATTCCGCCCATTTCTTCATAAAGATAAGACTGCTCCATCATGGCAAGATAAAACTGCGGGTCTTCTCTCAATGATTTCTGAAAAGAATTTAAAGCCACAATCGGTTGCTTTAAAGCTTTATAGCACAATCCGATTTTGTAAAATGTAAATGCTTTTGTGTATTCCAATTCAAGCATTTCTTCATATACTTCAATCGCTTTTTTATACTGGTTTAAAGCTTCAAAACAAGCTGCTTTGCTCGCATAAACTCCAACTGAGCTGGAATTTATCGCCAACATATAATCGAAACCTTTAATGGCTTCTTCGTAATTTTTTCTATTGAAATAATATTGTCCATACTCGCTCCATGCAATTTCTGAATACGGAAAATCATCAAGATATGCATTCAGAAAAGCAATTGCCTCTTCACCCTTATTCAAATCATTAAAGCAGACCATCGCATTTTCCAAAGAATATTCATCCATTGGATCGTGTTTAAGTGCTTGCTGATAATGTTTAAGAGCGTTAAAAGGATCTCCCAGGTTCACATATTCGTCTGCAATAAAATTATTGAGGAAGTTTTCCTCTTCCTGCAATTCCAGGGCTTTTTTGCAGATTTCAATGGATTTTTTAGGATTTCCAAGATTCGAATAATACTTGGCGTAGCAAACCAAAAAGTCTGTATTCTCCATAGAAGAACCTTTTAACTCATCGATTAATTCCTTCGCCGTATTATAATCTTCCCACTCCAGTAGAACTTCAAGTTTTTTTATTTTGATGTCTAAAGAATTGGGATGGAGTTTAAGACCGTAATTGACCGCCATGTCGGCATAATTAAAATCCCCAAGCTCCAAATAATAAACAATAACATCTTCTAACTCTTCTGTATCAAAGTAGAATTCATCATTGTTTTCCATCATTTCCTCGAACTTTTTTACCAGTTCATTTCCAAAGTATTCTTCCAATATCTTCTTCTGTGTATTTACAACGTTAAAAATTCCTTACTAACATTGTAAAACAATTTTTATTAATTATTAAAAAACCAAATCTCTTTAATTTTATTGATTAAAGTGTCATTAATTTTTATTAAAGTTAATGAATTTAAATTTCATTTTGATTTCTTCTGTTATCGAAAAAAGAGATTATTTGAATTTTATTTTTCACTAGTTTATAGGTCATAGAGAAATTTTCTAAAATCAGAGGTTTGATTTATTGTGCTCTATCCAAAATTTATAGATTAAATCAAACTCGCATAATGCTTTTTTCGTCCATTCTATATTAATCATTTACCGTAAGATTTCAAAAAATCTTCATGAGAAACAATATTTCCGTCTTCTATATCTTTCAAACCGTCTTCAATCATTTTTTTTTCGGCATCAGAAATATCGTTCCACCAAGATTTCTCTTCTTTTCTGATTTTCGAAATCTTATCTATTATCCTTAAATCATCGATAGAAGAAAGCCAATGTATCAACTCTAGCTTTTTAGTTTGAAGTTCTAAATTAATGTCCATCTTGCAATCTTTTATTTAAAGTTATAAAATTTATTTAAATCAAACTTCTGATTTTCGCAATCATATCATCACCCAGTTTGTCGGCTTCTTCCTGAGATTTAGCCTCTGTATAAATTCTGATAATCGGTTCTGTATTCGATTTTCTCAAATGAACCCAGTTGTTTTCAAAATCTATTTTTACGCCGTCTACAGTAGAAACCTCTTCATTTTGATACTCTTTTTCCATTTTAGTTAAAAGAGAATCTACATCAATCTCCGGAGTCAGCTCTATTTTCTTTTTACCCATGAAATAACTTGGATAACCAGCTCTTAGTTCTGAAACTGTTTTGTTTTCTTTTGCCAAATGCGTTAAAAATAAAGCAACACCAACCAAAGAATCTCTTCCATAATGAAGGTCAGGATAGATAATTCCACCGTTTCCTTCACCACCAATTACAGCATTTTTTTCTTTCATTAAATTCACTACATTCACTTCTCCTACTGCACTTGCAAAATATTCTGAGTTATGAGTCTTCGCTACATCCCTCAAAGCACGGCTTGAAGAAAGATTTGAAATCGCTACTCCATTTTTATTTTTCAACAAATAATCTGCAACAGCAACCAAAGTATATTCTTCGCCAAACATTTCGCCTTTTTCGTCAATAAGAGCCAATCTGTCAACATCCGGATCTACTACAACGCCAAAATCTGCATTTTCTTTCTTCACCAGTTCACAAATATCTCCTAAATGCTCTTTCAAAGGTTCAGGATTATGAGGAAACTGTCCGTTTGGTTCGCAGTATAATTTTACCGTTTCACAACCTAATTTATCTAAAAGCATCGGAATGGCAATTCCGCCTGTAGAATTTACGGCATCCAGAACAATTTTATATTTTTTAGCTTTAATGGCATCAACATCTACCATTGGTAAATCTAAAATCTGCTGAATATGAATATCAAAAGCATCTTCTCTGGTTTCATAAGAACCCAAATCATCTACATCGGCATAGTTGAAATCTTCGCTTTCAGCCAAAGCTAAAACTTCAGCACCATTTTCTCCGCTGATGAATTCTCCTTTGTCATTTAATAATTTTAAAGCATTCCATTGTTTCGGATTGTGAGAAGCGGTTAAGATTATTCCGCCATCTGCATTCAATTCAGGAACCATTACCTCAACAGTCGGAGTTGTAGAAAGTCCCAAATCGATTACATTAATTCCCAATCCCTGTAAAGTTGCAGTAACCAAAGAATTAACCATTGATCCTGAGATTCTTGCATCACGACCGATAATTAGGGTTAAATCTTTTTTATTTTTATTATTCTGAAGCCAGGCTCCGAAAGCAGAAGCAAATTTCACAACATCAAGCGGTGTTAAATTATCACCAACTTTTCCACCAATCGTTCCGCGAATTCCCGAAATACTTTTTATTAATGACATTTTGTTTAAATTTTATTTTTCTGATTATTAAGATCGTGCAAAGTGCATTTTTATTTTTAATAATTCAAAAAGTGTAGATTATTTTTTGTTTAATTTTCAGTTTGCAAAGATACTGAAAAGACAACCAACTTATAAGATTGGAATCTTTTTCTGAATTTTTTTATAATTTCTTTCAACAACTTTGGGAGGCTGAAAGCGATAACCTATGTACAGAAGCCCATAAGTATTGTTGTTTTCTACGGTAGAATTTTCTTTTTCATCATAAGCCGTAGCATTAAAATTCAGCTTCCCTCCAAATAAAAATCGATCAGAATTATATCCTATGTGTAAACCTCCCGATCCTTTTGCCGTTATATATTGCTCATTTTGTTTTGGACCCATTGTTCCGTTTTCTAAAGTATCTTTGAAACTTGTAAATTTCCCACCAATTCCTAAAGTCAGGTAAGGGGAAATATTCACCTTCTCGGCAATCACCCAATTGTAAAAATATCCGATGTTTGCTCCGAAATTGTATTGATATTCTTTGCTTTTCAAACCATCAATCGTATTGCTGAAAATTGTAAAATCATAATCTAAAAACGGAACCCAGCTTCCTTTGCTGTTTTTCTGCCATTCACCTTGTGTATACAGGTTTTTTAACGAAAAATCGTTGTTTAAAATATAGGCTGTAGAGCCTCCAAAAGTTTGAACCCTTAAATCCGGAAATTTAATATAAGGATCTGAGTCTTTTTGCCAACCCGGAAGAAGATCCTGCATATTTTCGACATAAAATCCTTTTACATTTTTGTAATAAAGGGTTTGTACAAATTTTTGAGGAAAAAATCTAAAACTGAAATTGGTATAAGAGCTGTTTCCTTTTCTTTCGTTGTCATTATTTCCCGGGAAAAATCGGGGAGTGAAAGATAAGGTTGCACTTATAATTTTGTAATCTACAGATATAGAAGCTTTTGTCTTGTTATTGATAGAAAGTATGGTTTCGTTTAAATTTCCTTCATCACCTTCCGAAAAAGTGTAATTTTCTACATTTGTATCAAAATTTGCACGAATCATCACTTTATCTGCGTAGGAAATAATTTTTGCAGAATCTGCTTTATTCTGTGCGTTTACACTCAGAAATAGGAGATTTATACAAAAAAATAAGAGGCATTTAATCAAGCAAATTTGTTTAAAATCAGGTGAAATTACTACAAATTATTCAGATTCTACGAACACCCACAATCTTTATCGCAGGCAGATCTTTTAGAACTAAACTTCTTGGGTGCAAAGTTTTTCCTGAGCAGCTTAAAAAGCGAATAGCAGGCAAATGCAACCACAAGCGCAACAATTACATATTGAAAAATTAATGATGTACTCATTATTTTAAGATTTGATAAACAAACATCGACACAAAATATGCCAAACCGGTCATCATTGCTACCTGAAAACCAGTCCATTTCCAACTTTTTGTTTCCCTGTATACTACTGCCAATGTAGAAATACACTGCATTGCGAATGCGTAGAATAACAGTACTGAAACTCCTGTTGCAAAACTGAAGACCTTTTCGCCGTTCGGTTTTACATCCTGTCTCATCTTATCGATTACTTTTCCTTCCGGAGCATCATCATCCAAGCTGTATAAAGTAGACATCGTTCCTACGAAAACCTCTCTTGCCACAAAACTTGTAAGAATTCCCACTCCCATTTTCCAGTCATATCCAAGAGGCTCGATAGCCGGCTCGATAAATTTCCCCATTCTTGCTAAATACGAATGGTCTAATTCAACATCGGTTGCAACAACCTCATTCGAATTTTGTTTCGGCCCAAAATAACTTAAAACCCAAATAATGATGCTTACGATGAAAATAATTTTTCCGGCTCCGGTAATAAAATCCCAGACTTTCCCTAAAACCAATTTAAAATCGTACCCGAAAAGTGGTTTTTTATACGTCGGCAAATCCATCACAAGATATGTTTTACCGTCTTCTTTAATAAAGTTTTTAAGAATGGCTGCAGATAATAAAGCTACAAAAAATCCTAAAAGATACATTCCCAAAAGAACTAACGCTTTGTATTTAATTCCAAATATGGTGGTATCGGAAATAATCAGACCAATGATAATGCTATAAACAGGAAGCCTTGCTGAGCAAGTCATGAATGGTGTTACCAAAATCGTAAGCAATCTTTCCTTTAAATTTTCAATATTTCTTGTTGAAATTACAGCCGGAATTGCACAGGCTGTCCCAGAAACCAATGGTACGATGCTTTTTCCGTTTAATCCGAATGGTCTTAAAATTCTGTCCATCAGGAAAACAACTCTCGCCATATATCCTGAATCTTCCAGTAAATAAAGAAAATACAATAAAATTCCGATTTGTGGGGCAAAGATGATAATTCCGCCTAAACCGGGAATAATTCCTTGAGAGACCAATGAATTGATGGGACCTTCAGGAAGATGTGTTGATGAAAATTCAGAAAGCCAAGCAAAGGCTTCATCAATCCAGTTCATCGGATATTCTGCCAAGAAATAAACGCACTGGAAAATAATTAAAAGGATAAATAAGAAAACAACATATCCCCAGAATTTATGAACCAGAACTTTATCTAATTTTTCGGTCAAAAGTTCTTTAAACTGAGCTTTTTTAGTAATAACATTTGCTAAAATCTTGTCTGCATTCTGGTAACGTCTCACGGTTTCCTGAACCTGAAGTCTTTTCGGAACTATATTTTTTGATTCAGAATCTGAATCTTTACCAAGAGTAAGATTGATCCATGCGTGATAATCATGCTCTGAATCTGCTTTAAGAAGATTTTTATGCTGTACCGGAATTTCAAAGCCGGCTTTTTCAGAAGTCACAAATTCATTGTTGAAAACCGCTTCTTTGATCGCTTCTATTCCTATCTGTTCTTTTGCATTCGTCTGAATGACTTTTATGTTTAATGCCTGAGAAAGTTTTTCTACATCAATATGAATACCTCTTCTTTCCGCCTGATCGATTTGATTTAAAACCAAAATCATCGGAATTCCCAAATCCTGAATCTGTTGAAACAATAACAAACCTCTTTTTAAACTTAATGCTTCCAGAATATAAACCACTCCGGAGTAATTTTTTTGTCCTTCAATCAAAAATTTAGAAAAAATAGCCTCATCTTCAGAACTCGGATAGATGCTGTAAGAACCGGGAAGATCTACAATCTCAACCTCTTCGTTTTTATATAAATAATTCCCTGAATGACTCGATACTGTAACGCCTGCATAATTTCCCGTTTTCTGCTTTTTGTTGGACAGCGCATTAAAAACGGTAGATTTTCCTACATTCGGATTTCCTACTAAAAGGATCTGTTTGTTGTTATTTTCCTGCATTAATCAAATCTTCTACAATGATAAAATCTCCTTCTTCTTTACGCAAGGCAATACGGCTTTTTTCTTCACCAAATTCTACATAAAGCGGTCCGCCAAAAGGAGCCTGATACAAAATTTTAAAAAGTGTGTCCGGAAGAAGTCCCATTTCTATAATTTTGGCAGGCATTTTCAGTCCATCATTTTCATAACCCACGATTTTCCCGATTATATTTTTCGGGAAGCTGCTTAATGTATTTGATTGAATATCCTTCAAGACCCTTGATTTTTTGTGACTGCAAATATAGTTATTTAAATTTAATCTAAATAACGCTAGTTTTCATATTTAAAGGCAGTTAGATTTACAAAATATTTAAGTATTAATAAAAATAAACCCAAACACATTACTGGATTTGGGTTTATTTTAAATATAGTTTAGTTGATATGAATGTTATTTTTTCTTTTTGTTTTCTGCTGCTGCATTTAGCTCAATAGAATTATTGTTTTCTTTTAGTTGTTTTTTTAGTCTGTCTTCAGCATCTCTCATCATCTGAGAAATCGAAGTTCCATCCGGCATTTTTGCATCAGCAGGAATCATTGCCATCTGTGATCTTATGCTTCCGAAAGGATCTTTTTTATAAGCAGCATACATAGTTTCGAATTTATCTCTGTTTACTTCAAGATTATTTTTCCCCTGCCCAAACTGCTTCATCAGCTTTTCGCCATAACTTTCGGGTTCGTAATTGGCAATTTTTTTGTTTCCTTTAAGCTCCCATGAATAATTTTTCGCATCATCTTCCACTTTTACAATCAGTCCCGGTAATCCTTTAAATTTATACGGTCCATCCTGGAATGGAACATCCGTAGTAAACCAAGCCACCCAGTTTCTTCCACCATAAGTAGTTGTCGCTTTTTGTGCATTATATTCTCCAATTTTAGCTTTATCTCCTAAAATTTTCCATTCAAAAGGCTTATCGTCTTTATAACTTACTTTATCCTGAAGAATATAGTCTGCATAAGAAATATCCATTGCAGGATAAGTTTTTGTAATGGTATGCGAGAACTTCGGTTGTTTTATAGATTTTGAAAGATCTTTGAAAGTTCCTGCTTTCTGCATTGCTTCAACCTCAACTTTCAGAATAGAATCCTGAGAAACCGCAAGATAATCTCTGTAAATAGATTTATCTTTTGTAATATCCAAGATCATCATCTCCTTATTCTTTTTTTCTAAAGAATCTTTATTTGGGGCATACGTTAATTCGTAAAAGAAACGGTTTGCTGTTTCCTGCGCATTTGCCATTGCAAAAACGGCGATCAATACTATTGAAAATATATTTTTCATTTTCTAAAGGGTTTATACTATTAGTTCGCAATGGTGTGTTTTTGTTACAGAATTTTTCAAATTTTTATTAATAAAAGTTTTTAGCTCTTCTAAAAGTTTTAATTTTAAGCTTACCTAAAAACAAAATATATGGACACTTTAAAACAACTAAGAGACGAGCTGAAAGCTGAGTATCAGACAACAAAAAGATTTTTAGAAATCTATCCTGATGACAAAAATGAATATGCTCCACATTCGAAAAGCATGAAAATGATGCATCTTGCCACCCACATTACGGAAGTTTTTGGCTGGGCAGGATTTATGCTGAATACTTCTGAACTTGATTTTGCCAAAAGCGGAATGGAACCTAAAGTTTTAACGACAAAAAACGAATTGCTTCAGGTTTTGGATGAAAACTATAAAGCTAGTGAAGAAGCATTGGAAAAAGCTTCAGAGCAAGATCTTGAGCCAAGATGGGCATTAAAAAATGACGGTCACGAACTGGCTTCCTGGACAAAATATGAAGCGATTCGCCACAGTTTAAACCAAATTACCCATCATAGAGCACAGCTGGGAGTTTATTACAGGCTGAATGATATTGATCTTCCCGGAAGCTATGGCCCGACTGCAGATCATCCAAATTTTTAAAAAGATTAAAAACAAAAAACCAATCTCGCTGAGATTGGTTTTTCAATATTTATTTAAAATTGAATTTTACGGTAAACATGACCTGGCTTGGTCGAAGTTGCATGGTTGTATATCTTACTGCATTCTGAGATGCTAAAATATCATACGTTTCAAAAACTTTACGATTGGCTATATTCATCCATTTCAATTCAAAGTCAATTTTCTTTTTTGCCCACGAAAACTGGTATGAAAGATCAAAAAATGCATTATCAAACTTTCGTGTACCATCACTAGAATTTACCTGATCCCAAGCAAACCCAATTGTATGATTTTCTAATGGATAAAGAAATGCCGCAAGATTATGATTAAATCCTTTATTTGTAGCCAATCTTCCTCCATTAGGGAGACCAACATTCTCCTGCTTGTTTCTAGAAAAACTTACATTATAGTCAATACTCATCCAGCTAAAATAAGTGTTATTAAATTTCAAACCATAAGATTGATTATTGTTTTGGCTTTCATATTGAATATTGTTAAAAAACGCATCAGAAACAGTATCCGAATTTCTATAGTTAACTGATAAATTAGTTTTAAACTTAGGAAAATACTTTCCAATTTCACCGCTAAAGCTATTGCTTGTTGAAGTATTATCCTGATTTCTGTATTGAATCAAAGTAAATCCTGTAGTAGGATCTAAAACCGGAGAAGACAATAGGTTTCGTTTTGTATCGCTTATTCTGTAATTTAAATTAAAAAATAAGTTATTCAGAGGATTTCTGTATTCTATTCGTGAGCCTGCAGTCTTTGTATTAATTTCAGGGATCGGATTATTTGCATCCATTACATTAAATCCTGCGGGACTCAGCAACATATAACCTGCATAAGCAGTTTGTATATCTCCAAAATTATTGCTGATGTTTCCGGTAAGACTTGCTTTCCAAAAAGAAGCAAAATTATATTGCACAAAAGCATTTGGAGTAAATGTTGTTTTGCTTAACGATTTTGAAACTCCTCTTACATCATCTTGAGCTTTAATGCTATTAAAATTCACGGGTAAATTTGCAAATAAGCTCCATGCATCATTTTTATAATTAATACCAAGTGAAGCTGAAGGTACTATTTCTGTAAATTCAAGATTATTTTCATACAAAGAGCTTGCGAAATCTGGTGGGGCAACGGTTGGAATAAGAGGATCTTGAACTGCTAAACCGTCAAAATTCGTATTTAATTTATTGGTTGAATAATCAAATCCTACTTCCGGAGTAAAAGTCCATCCCTTTTTTGTAAAACTGATGTTAGCCGAATGAGAAGTATCTAGTGTTTTTATTCTGAAATCTTGTACCGCTCTCGTTCCGGGAGCAAAATTTATCGTTGCATATTGGTCCGGATCAGTTGGATTTGTCTTAGGAAGTAAATATGGTAAAGGTAACTGCAGATAATTTGCAGGTGAAATGCTCAAAGTCTGGTTGTCATCTTGATAATTTATGTATGATTTTAAATTTACCATTTTCTCTTTCCACGGAATAATGGTGCTCAATGAGTTTTGAAAAGAAGAAGTTGGAGATTGCAAAGATTGATCACCTATTCTTCCAACTCTCGTAGCAACTGCCCTATCTGCATTCCAGAACTGCGAAAAAGTCGTTGTATTTTTGAAGAACCCTTTTTTTGCATTTTTAGTGAAAATTAATTCTCCTTTTAATTTATCCGTGTAAAAATTATTTCTTGTTGAAGTTGTAATAGTCGAGCCAGCTTGATCCTGTGTTGGTGCGTACACTGTTTGCACATTATCTTCTCTTTCAACACTGTTATTGGTGTAATTGGCGTTAGCTTTAAACTCCCATTCTTTTTTATTATCAATATTGGTAAGATAGTTTGCTGAAAGATAATGCACATTGTTAAATAAATATCTTCTTACCGGAAGATTAGGTGTATTTGCATTTTCTACGTTTAGCCAATCATTTTGTGCAGCATTTCCTCTTCTTCCTTCCCAAGAACTTCCAAAACCGATGATATTTCCTTCATTTTCTACCTGCTCTCCCATATTGTTGGTTTTGTAGTTGGCTACCCACTGACTTTTTTGTCCGAAAAACATAGGTGTAAGTTTCACATTCCAAAGCCATGGATCGCCGAAACCAGTGCCGACTTCGCCTCTACCGGTCATGGTAACAGAGTTTTTAAGCTTAATATTAATTGCTGCTGCATCGGAAGGAATTTTTCCCTGCAACATTTTTACGGGTTGGTGATTTTCTAAAACCTCAACTTTTTGTACGGCATCTTTAGGCAGGGAGTTGTTGATGGTTCCATACCCTCCTTCCATTAAATCTTTTCCGTTGACATAAAATTTATTGATGGCATTTCCTTGATAAAGGATAGAACCATCTGCATTTACTTCAATCCCCGGAATTTTTTTCATCACATCGGCTAAAGTACGGTCGCTTTTGCTGTCGAAAGCTTTCAGGTCGTAGGCGATGGTGTCACCTCTTGAAGTAATCATTTTTGTTTTCAGCTGCACCTCTTTGATCTCGGTGGCTTCAGACTGCATTTTGAATGTTAGATTCTGATCGCTGTTGCTGATCTGCTTGATGATTGGTTTTTGGTTGAATGCCTTCACCTTTAAGTCTACATTAGATTCTGCAGAAGTAAATGTTACTTTGTATTCACCTTTAGAATTGGTAATTCCGTATGCAAGAATCGCATCTTTCCCTGGTTCCTCAATCGTTACACTTGCGCTCGGAATCGCAATGCCGTCTTCATCAGTAATCTTCCCGGAAACTGTTTTTTGAGCAAAAACAATTGTGGAGAAAAAAATCATCAGAAAGAGGTAAATTTTTCCTTTCATAATTTATTATTTGAGTAATTAGTTATTTATTAATGTTTTTTGTTACACTTTATAGAGATATAAATTTTCAGGAATAGTTAAATTTAAAAAATTATCACTACAAACATAGTTATAAAAACAAATATCATTACGCTTCTTTTGTAAAAATTAACTTTTGAAGAGCAAATTTTAACATCAATATTCAAAAGCAAATAAAAAATCACCATTTAATGAATATTTTTTCAATGTTTATTTAAATTTTTAATTACTAAAAATCCTTGAATTATAAGGTAAAAGCTATGTTTATTTCGACTGAATAAAAACGTGATGAACATCATAGATTAAAAATATCTTAAAGAAGATACTGTATTTAAATATTTAATAATTTTGTAACATAAATTTTTACAAGAATGGGAGTTATCCTCAAACCGATAGATATTGTAGACGATATTACAAAAGAAGAGTTCTTTGAAAAATATCTGAAGCCAAGAAAGCCTGTTGTCATCAAAAATATGGCAAGAAAATGGCCGGCATATCAGAAATGGACAATGGAATATGTGAAGGAAGTGGTAGGAGACGTAGTGGTTCCCCTATACGACAGTGCAAAGGCAGATCCGGCTGCACCCATCAACACTCCGACTACGGAAATGAAATTTGCAGATTATATCGATTTGATCCAGAGAGAACCTACCGATTTGCGTATTTTCTTTTTTGATCCTATAAAACGCGCCAATAAACTTCTTGAAGATTATATTTCTCCTTCGGATCTTATGGGTGGATTTCTTGATAAATATCCTTCCATGTTTTTTGGTGGAAAGGGTTCTGTAACATTTCTTCATTACGACATAGACTTAGCTCATATTTTCCACACTCATTTTAATGGGAGAAAGCACGTATTGCTATTCGAATACAAATGGAAAGAAAGATTGTACAAATTGCCTTATGCAACCTACGCATTAGAAGATTTTGATATTTCTAATCCTGACTTTGAAAAATTTCCGGCACTGGATGGTGTGGAAGGAATTGAATGTTTTCTGGAGCATGGCGACACTTTATTTATGCCAACCGGATGGTGGCACTGGATGAAATATCTTGACGGAAGTTTCTCTCTGTCACTTCGCGCATGGGACAAATCGTGGGCCGTAAAAGCCAATTCTCTGTGGAATCTCACCGTTCAGAGAAATTTCGATAATATCATGAAAGGTCAGTTCAAAAAGAAATACATGGACTGGAAAGAGAAAAAAGCTGTAGAAAGAGCCAACTATGCACTGAAAAAAGGCTTGCCAAAAAGATAGTTTCAAATAAAAAACAAAATGTTTAAATAAGGCCTTTCTGTAGTGGGAAGGCCTATAATATTTCTTCCAGTTTCTCAAACAGCGGTATAATCGATTTGCCTTTTTCGGTAAGGTAATATTCAATGTGGAGAGGTTTCTTTCTGATCACGATTTTTTCCAGCACTTCAGCTTCTGTCAGATCTTTCAATGCAATCGCCAAAGATTGTTTGTTTGCACCATTTATTTCACGCAGCAAAGTATTAAATCTCAAAGAAGATTTTGTTGCAAGAAAAAAAATTTCAGGTTTTAACTTACCGGAGAAAAGCTTCAAAAGCCTTTGTACAGGACAAGGATTTGAATTATCATTTGTGTGTGTAGTAGTCATATTTTTTTTACTTATTGTAAAGTTAGACCAAAAGGTTAATCTTTGTATAAAATTAATCTTTTTTACAATAAGTCTAATAGTCTATCTATTAAATATATCTAAAAATTATTAACTCTAAAAACACATTATGAAATGGAAAAAAAATCTATTTTAAAGTTTCTATTTTTGGTTTTGGGTCTTGCACACATCCCCATTTATTCTCAGAATATAGTGGATCTCGATCCGAATATTGAAGTTACGCAAACAGCTAATCAAAAGGGTGCTGTTGTGATAAAAGGTAATTTCAACAAACCAGTAACTTCTGATCACGTCGTGGTTACGATAAAGTACAAAGATGCTGTCGGAAACTGGATTCCGGTATGGCACAAAACATTTATCGCGGCCAATACATTTAGCCAAAATTTAACGGCAACATTTGAATTACCTGCATCTGCTGCAAGTTTACAAAACATCAAGATTGAACTAAGTTCTAATTCAAGTCTTTCAAACTGGTCGTCAATCATCTGGCAAAAAACGGTATCGCATTACAAACAGTCTGACTATACAACCGGAAAATGTCAGCTGGATGAAAATGATTATACGTATTTGTTTACCCCAAAAACCAACGGAACCGTTGTTTTAAACCCCAATGGAACGGTTGCAAATGTAAAAGACAGGGTAACTTCTCAGCATTTAGCAAAAAAACTTGATAACATTGCTTTATCAATCAATGCAAACGGTACATTGGATACGTCAAATCCTGATGCACCAGTTATAAATATTACCAACCCGAACAATTTAGCTACCATCGCAAGTTCTCAGAAATATATTTATCAGGGAAGCGATACAAGCCCATGGGAATATTCTTATCATGATCCCGTTTATATGTTTGCAGGAAAATTTTCGAATGCCGGATTTTTCATCAATTTCAGTAATTGGGTAATGCCACCAGAAGAAGGTGGAGAACAAGCGGGTAGAGGATATCTAGACTTTAAAAATCCCAATGCTTTAGTAAATAGGTATTTTAATCTTTATAATTATATCACCGAACAACTTAATAATGTAATTACAGACCAAGAACCTGTAGTAATCGTTATTAGTAAAGTTACAGGGCTAAGAGTGTACAAAGCCAATGGAAGCTATGTTACTATTAACGCAATGAGTAACTATAGCACAGCTAATGATTACGGTTATCCACCTTTAAACAATAAAGACAGAGGTCCCGGATCCGAAAATTTCTTTTTAGGAGACACTTCACAAGCTTCCCTTTACGGAGTCGGGGCAATCAGAAACAGGCAGGTTACTTCGGCTTGGAACGGCACTTCAAGACCTTTAGCTGAAATTGAGACTGAAATTAATAAGTTTATTAATTATGTTGGGGTTTTTGGTAATACTGTTAATCCGGATACCGCTGCCTGTATTACAATCAATCCGGCAGCACAGCCCGATGCTGTTGACTGGACGAAAGCACCAAATAGTTATGTTTTCACGGGTAAAGATAAAGATGGTAACAATGTAGACGGATTGTATATTCCTGTGAAAAAAGCTTACGAAATGTGGAGAAACGGAAATTACATGAAAGGAAGCACCATTCCTTCAGGTGTAATATCTGCCGATGTTTTGTGGGAAGACAATATGGGGCTTATAAAATCTAAAGAAAACTATGCTTTGGATATTGTTGGCAGCGGAGAAAATGCAGAAATAAAAATTCCTGTAAACAAAGTAAAAGAAGGAAACGCCGTTATTGCATACAAAATAGACGGAGTTGTATATTGGTCGTGGCATGTTTGGGTAACCGATGATCCGACAAATGGTTCAACCTATAAAAGTTATGATGATATAAAAAGAGAACTCAGCGATGGTACGATAGAAACGATTCCGAATTCTGATTGGGGTTGGATGGATAGAAATCTTGGCGCTCTTGGCGGAACTTTGAATGGGGATGGTTGGAACAGAAGCGGCGGATTGATGTACCAATGGGGAAGAAAAGACCCTTTCCCTTCACTGACAAATAATGACGCAAGTTTCTACCAGATAACGGGAAGCATAGGAAAGGTTGTTTATGATGATGCAGCGGCAAGATTAAAGTATTCGAACAGTCCATTTAATGATTATAAAAACTTTAACAGTTTAATAAAATTCATTAATAAATCAACTGCAGAAATAAAAGAAAATATCAGAGAATCTGTAAAAAATCCTTTGAGTCTGATCTATGTAGCTGATGACGGAACTACAACACCAGCTGTATATAGCACTATATCAGGTGTTCCATATTATTATAACTGGTTCGGGCAGGTTACGGGATTACAGACCAATGAACTAAGCAAAACAAATCTATGGTCAGATAATTCTTTAGGAATACAGGCAACAGATATTTCAGTTCCGCAACCTTATAGAAATAAATCATCTTATGACCCATGTCCGAACGGATGGAGACTTCCATCGGCATTGGTTGCTTCGTCAACCAAAAATGTAAGAATGGACTTTACGCCTTTTGGACCTAAAGTAAGCAGCCCTCTTTCAGCTTTAAATGGAGTACAATCAAATATTCCTCCGGGACTGTCTAACTTAAAACCATATCTTGCTGGCATAAAAGTATATCCTCAATATGGTTTTGACATGACTAATGTAGCGGGCAACAACATCGGTATATTCCCGGGAACAGGATGGATTGGAAGAGGAAAAAGCGGCGATGGCAGATATCATACGAAAGCAACATTTACAGACCAACTTGAAACCTATTTATGGACCTCAACGATGACTACTTTTGGAGATATTTCATCAATAGCAGGTGCCCTGAGATTAATTCCTTCTGCAGATCAGATTGCTAATAATTATCAGCCTGACGCAGCCAACTATCCGAATGTGTATGGTTTGTACAGCTACAAACCCGCAGACGACTATCCAACAAATGATGCACACGCCTGTAGATGTATAAAAGATCCTCTGTTTGTAAAAAACAACTATGATTTCCAAACTAAGTTTTTCAGTGAAACTGAAACTTATAAAACAGGATTAGATAATCCAAATAGTTACATGATTACAAAATCTGGTACAGATCAGATCATTTCAATCCCGGTAAGCAAGGCTTTCTCTGCGCAGAGCAATTATTTAGGAAATACTCAAATTTTAAATCCATCAAGCTTTAATGATTTAAAAGCGAACGTACTTTGGACAGATAATAACGGTTTAATCACTCAATTAACCATTGATAACCCGTCTTCAAAAGATGCTAATATAAATGTAAAAATAAATGCAAATAAGGCTGGAAATGCTGTTGTTACATTACATAATGGCTCTATCACTAATCCCGCATACTGGAGCTGGCATATCTGGGTGACAAATACTCCCATTAATTCTGTTACGTATGTAAATGATACGCCTATAACCACAGATAATTATGTGAATTATACGCCGTATGGTACAATCATGAAAACCACGATTATGGATAGAAACTTAGGTGCTATTGATACTACACCAACTTCTTATTCAAAATCAGCAGCGGAAATGCTTCAATTAAATAATTCTCAGGGATTACATTACCAATGGGGGAGAAAAGACCCTTTACCAACATTCACTAATGTAGCACCACTTCTTTCTAAATTTAATGTATTTACCGGCAGTACCAATAATGGTGTTGTTACATATTCTACTTTGACAGAAGCTAACTATATTTCTGGAAATGTAGTGAACTATGACACTTACAAGAGCAGCATTAATACAGCTGATAAAATAGATGTAAGAATAGAAAAAATACTTGGATATTCTGTAGCAAATCCGCTAAAGTTTATGATGCCCAATGTAAAATATCCAACCCGTGCAGATATTAATTATATTCTTGGTTCTGACTGGTTATTTGACACCAATTATCATGGTTTATATCCTGAAAGATGGGGAATTGGTGAAAAGAAATCTGTATTTGATCCTTGTCCAAGCGGATGGAGAATACCAGAGACCGGAACAAGTCCTACAAAATCTTCGCCTTGGAGTTTGAAAAACAATCCGGAGTATATTGCTTATTCAGGCAGTGATGGTCAACCTGTTGGCGGTTCTGAAATAGGCTATTACGGATCGGTTATTTCTCACATCCCATCAGGAACGAATCCATATGGTAGAACGGTAGGTTTTATATTTAATAATAGTTTGTATAATACTGGCAATTATCCAAAAGGCTATATCCGAGGTAAAAGGACTGTAATATATACCGCATCTCTAACCAGTGAAATTGATCCTAATGTTCCTGGTATTCCAGGCGGAATCTGGTATGCCAATTTACAACAAAACCTTACCGGAAGAGGTACTTATATGAACTTCGACAGATTCTCAAGAATCCTTGTGAAATATACAGATGTAGATCCTTACGCTGCAATGAACTGCAGATGTGTAAAGCAGGAAGATAACGGAACAACAAGAGGTCCTTTACCGGGTATTCCTGTAGCTCCAAACACAGGCGGTCAGGCTAAGACCGCTTTCACAAAAGAAGTGATTGAAGAAAAAGTAAAAGCAGAAAAATTAGCTTTGTATCCTAATCCTGTGAGAGACATTCTGCACATTGATGCAAAAGATGATAAAGATTACTATTATCAGATTTATAACATGTCTGGACAACTTGTAAGAGAAGGAAAATTTGAAAACAAACAAACTAACATTTCTTCTTTAACCACAGGAGCTTATTTAGTTCGAATAAATAATTCCGAGCTTATTGTAAAGATCATTAAACAATAACTTTTTTGCAAACACAATAACAAAAAAACCACGCATGACGCGTGGTTTTTACTTTTATTTTTATTAATGCATTCTGCTTACTAATAATTCCTCCATATTTCTGGTAATTTCATTGCAAGAAAAACAGGCATCATTCCCATCCTGAGAAAACCATCTGCACTGAGACCGAATCGGGCAATGGGATAATTCCTTATTTTTGTTTAAGTCTAAATTCTGAACTTTCCGAGATAAAGAGCATTTAGATTCTTCATTATTCCACTGAGCACAACCCTTTTCTACACACTTTCCGGTAAATCGAAATCTCTGTTCAAGGTTTTCATTTTGCTCAATAAAATCTTCTGTGACAGTGAGAGGTGTGATAAACTGTACCTTTCCGTCTTTATTGACGACTCCAAAAAGCTGTGCCCCAACTTTCCCGAGATAACTGGGACACATTTTTTTTGAAGAATTAAATTCAGATTCCATAGCCTTTCATCTGGCTCTGAATATCCAGAATCTGCTTGTCGATTGCTACCCCAGGCTTGAAAATGATAATTCCCCACGGAAACCATTCTTTCACTCTTAAAGGTCTCAAAAATTCTTTGAAATTTCTGTGTGCTCCGAAAGCCTGCGAATTATCCAATTTCGAAAGTTCGGAAAGCACTACATTCTGAATTCCTCTGTCGATGTTTTTTAACTGTTCGTCTGAAAGGTCTACTCCTTCCAATGAAACGAAAAATTGCTTTTTAGTTGCCATAGCTGTGATTTTTATTGGTTTTTTCTAAAGCAAATTTCACTCTATAAAATCATAAAAATCAGAGGAAAAACACCCGAATTGATAAGGTAAATACACCTGAAATCATTTTAATTTCGTAAAGGTTTGTAAAAGTGCTTGACAACACAAAGTTTGTCATTCAGAACGAAACGAAGTGGAGCGTGGAATCTATGCTATTTTGGAGTAATCGTCGAAATTCCTACGGAATGACAAACTTCATGTATAATTTTGTTCTCGCAGATTTTGCTGATTGTGCAGATTTTTACACTAAAAATATCTTCCCCATTTTAGAGAAGATATTTCAGCGGCTTCCTCCGTGAATGTCACCTATCGCTAATGTTCTTTTCATTTACTTTGAAATGTATTTTGCATCCACAAAATCTGTCAGCCAAACATTGTTTTCAGAAAGATAAAACAGAATTCCGTCTTCAAACATTTTTTCTGTTGAAATGGTGAGAATAATTGGTTTTCCGTGGCGCATTCCAACATTCGTTGCCGTTTCTTTATCTATGCTTAAATGAACGTGTTGCCGGCTTCTTTTTTCAATCCCTTTTTCTAAAATGGAATCGATATTATTCTGAGCCGTTCCGTGATAGAGAAATTCCGACGGTTGTTGCGGAGTTAAAGCTAAATTGATATCGATAGAATGTCCCTGACTTGCTCTGATTTTAGTCTTATCTTCATTAAAAGCAAATCGTTTTTTAGAATTGGTCTGCACAATTTCATCCAGTTCTTCAAAAGTAAATCCTTGATAAGAATCTCTTTTTGATTTTGTGATCAGTTCGTCAACATTTGCCCAGCCGTTTTCATCCAGATTCAAACCTATCAATTCGGGATGATGTCTGAGAACATAGCTTAGGAATTTGCTTATCTTCTTCTTTTGTTGTTCGTTCATGGTTTGTGTTTTTTTATTTCATTAATTTTTCATCCAATTTTTCACACAGCTTTTCAATATCCTTTTTCCTTGCTAAAACCTCAACCCACTCCTCAGGAATATTTTCAAAACCATAATAAATTCCGGCAATTCCACCCGTAATTGCTCCGGTTGTATCGGTATCTTCTCCTAAATTAACGGCTTTCAAAACTGCTTCAGAATAACTTTCCGAATTTAGGAAACACCATAGTGAGGCTTCTAAACTTGAAAGTACGTATCCCGATGAACTTATTTCTTCTTCCTCTAAAGTATGTAACGGAGCCAAATCATATTTACCCACTTTTAATTCTAAAATTCGATGAAATTTATCCATTTCATTTTGAGAGCAAACAGGATTATGATCCAAAAAGTTTCGAACTGTTTTCTGCATTGTTTTGTATGCTTCCCATTTATCTTTCCCTTTTAAAACTTCCAAAACCAACTCCAAATAAATAAAGCAAGCCAAAGCAGAACGAATGTGTCCGTGTGTAATCTTGGAAACATCTTTTGTAATATCAAAACGTTTCTCAATAGAAAAATCTTTAATATAAAATAATAACGGTAAAATTCTCATTAAAGAACCATTCCCATTATCAAACTCACTTGTTCCACCACATAAAGTAGGAGAAGTTCCTTTGCTAATTCTATGGATGGCTTGTGAAGTTGCTATTCCAATATCGAAAACTCTTCCGTGTGGTGTCCAAATTTCCGCATTGTACCACTGTAAAAACTTCAAAGCCATGTCTTCCAAATTATATCCATTACAAAGGCTGTCTGCAAGACATAATGTTAAAGAACCATCATCACTCCAGGTTCCCGCAGGTTGATGATGTGTTCCTAAAGCTCTCATTTTTGTAACTGGTGAACGTTTTAATTGTTCCCTGCTTCTGAATTCCACCGGAACACCCAAAGCATCGCCAATGCAAACTCCGAAAATTCCTGCTTTTACAGTATTTTTCATTAGGCAAGATTTACTAATTTATCATACAATAATTGCATTCCTTTTGTTGCGGTTTCTTTCATCACAACTGCTCTTTGTCCGTATCCGAAGCCCGTTTCATTGGGGTTGATCACAATGAGAAGACAATCATCCTTAATATCATGAAGCAATCCTGCAGCCGGATAAACCTGCAAAGAAGTTCCAATTACCAGAAAAACATCTGCTTCTTTCGCTTTTTTTGTTGCTTCTTTCATCAACGGAACATCTTCACCAAACCAAACGATAAAAGGTCGCAATTGAGCGCCGTCTTCCGCTTTATCCCCGATGTTGATATCGTCTTTCTGTTCGTAAATCAGATTTTTATTGTTGCATGAACAAGATTTGAATAATTCTCCATGCAAATGAAGGATATTCGCAGAACCCGCTCTTTCATGAAGATCATCGATATTTTGTGTGATAATCTGAACCTCAAAATGTTCTTCTAAATCGGCAATTAATTTGTGTGCATCATTTGGTTTCACTTCATGAAGTTGGCGACGTCTCTGATTGTAAAATTCCAATACCAAAGCTCTGTCTTTTCGCCATCCTTCCGGACTTGCAACATCTGTTATATTATGATTTTCCCAAAGACCATCTCCGTCTCTGAAGGTTTTTATTCCGCTTTCTGCGCTTATTCCTGCGCCGGTTAATATGGTTAATTTTTTCATTTGTTGTTGTTTTTAATTGTTTTTAACGCAAGGCTCGCAAAGAATTTTTTTACCATTATTCTGTATATTTTTCGTTCGCAAAGGCGTTACACTAAGCAAAGAAATAAGCTTAATCTCTTATACTTTGAATATCATTTGTCTTTTCAAAATTAAATTTTTGATGTTTTCAATCACCATTTTTTCTCTTTCTTCCCAAGTTCCGGAAACTTCGAGAAAATTAATATTATTTTCTACTAAAACCTTTCGATGGCTTTCATCCAATTTGTTTCTTTCATCAAATTCAAGGCGGGTTCCGTCCTGAATATATTCTGCATCTTTTGTCAAATAAAGATATAAATCGGCTTTATTTTTCTCAATAATTTCTTCCGGAACGTTTGATTTCCTCCCAAAAATAAATTCAGCATACGATTTTGTAATGTGAACATCGGTATCAATTAAGGTTAAGAAACTTTCTTTATGATTCACATTTTCAATTCGATTGGCGTGTTCTGTATAGACTTTTTCAAGATTTTCAAATTCGAATTTTTTAGAATTTTGAATTAAATCTCTTCCCGCTTCCGACACTTTATTTGCTTTAAAATATTCGGAAAGTTTATTCGTCATAACCGTTTTTCCCGTTGATTCTGTTCCTAAAAAAACAACTTTTAATGCAAAATATTTTTGAACAGCTTCCGGTAAAAAATCCCAGTATTTAAATAAATCTTCTCGAATTTTCGAAGCTGAAATCTGAATATTTTCACGGTTTTCATCAAACATAAAATGGTCAACATCCATAATCACAGAAAGCATTTCGCCATATTCCTCAGATGTTACCAGAAAGTTTTCTTCTTTAAAATACTCATTAAAAACCTCACTCCACTTCTTTGAAATTTCCCAATCTGAAACTGATGAGTTCGGAAAATCTTTTTCACTGTAATTGAATACTTTTACGTTAAGATTTTTATTCTCAGAAAAAGTATCTTTTATCCATTGTTTTCGGATATTTCCGTTGATTTTTTCATTTTCTTCTGCACAAACTAAAACCGTTACATCTCCTTTTTCAAGTGCAAATTCGATCATATTCTGATGACCGATATGAAACGGATAAAATTTACCAAATACAAAACCTTTCATTTTAAAAAACTTTAAATTTTAAAGAAGCCATATAATTTCTCGGCATCTGAATAAAATATTTTCCTGTGCCGTCTGCTTCCGTGTAACCGTAATTATAATACCGTTTGTTTGTTATATTATTCACAAAAAATCCTATTTGCCAGTGATTCCAGTCATACAAAACTCCGGAATTGAAAATTACATAAGACGGAAGTTTTGCTGTGTTTGAAAAATCCATGTGCGAATTGTCCTGAAATCTGGAAGTTACATTAATCGTAAGATTCTTCAATGTATAGTTTACTTCCTGATTTACAATAAATTTCGGAGTCAATACCGGACTAAACGAAATATTTTCTTCTTTAATTTTAGCTGAAACAAAAGATGAATTATTTTTCAAATTCCAATGCTCATTAATCTGATAACTGAATGATAATTCAGCTCCAATTCTGTAGCTTTTATCTACTTTATTGGTTAAAGCCAAACCATTAGGTCCGAAATTTCCGTTTAATACAATTTCATTTTTAAAATTCATGTAAAACAGATTGAATTCAAGCTTGATTTTATCCTTATTAAAACGGTAACCCAACTCATAATCAGTCACATATTCGGGCGAAATTGTTCCAAGCGTCAATTGATTATTTTCATCAAGCATCAGATTATCATTTCCCATAAAAATATCATTTCTTGTCGGCTCTCTTCCCACTCTTCCCAAACTGAAAAATACATTTGAATGGTTATCTATCAAATAATTAACACCAACTTTTGGATTAAAGAAATTCCATTCCAGCTTATTCATTTCAAGATCTCCTTTATATCTGAAATCTGCAAATCTGTATTGAATATCTCCTGAAAAAATCCATTTTCCGGCTTTGAATTCTGCTTGAGCAAAAGCACTTAGATCATTTTTATAACCTGTGTTTCTATACAACTCCCCGAAAGAAATTTCACTTCCCGCATGATTTCTATGATACAGATTTCCATTAATTCCTGCGACAATTTTCCCGTTTTTAAATTTATTCTGAAAATTGGTGTAAAATCCCAAGAAATTTGAATTAAAAGCATAATTGTAAATTTCTCCGTTTTCCGGTAATCCGATGAAGTTATTCCAGTTAAAATCATAATTTCCATTCAAATGCGTATAATGAATACTGCTTTGAAGAGAAGAAGATTCGCTCAATTTTGTCTGGTTAAAAACCTGTAGAAATGTCTGAAAAAACCGATCTTTTTCATCCCTGTTTCCATTGGTTCGCGGATCTTTATCAATCTGCTCCTGCGTGACACCCAACCAAGCCAGTTGATTTCTCTGATTTCCCATCAATGCATTGAATTTCCAAATACTTTTATCCTTGAAAACTCCACCGCTGATAAACGCAGACTGTCCATGATTAGAGGAATTATACTTGTAACCATCTGAATAAATTTCGGATAATCTCACATGAATTCCCATTTCATTTTTAATTCCTGAAGTGTATTTTCCATATACTCTCAATGAGTTATATGCACCATAATTTGCTCCGAATTCAAGATTTTTTTCTTTTAAATCAGGAGAAAACAACTGAATGCTTCCGCCATAACTCGCTGTTCCATTCTTTGATAAGCCAACTCCTTTCTGAATCTGAATTTTATCAAAAGAATTAAAAATATCCGGATAATTCGAAAAATAAGAACCCTGATCTTCCGGTTCATTCATCGCTGCTCCATCCATCGAAACATTGATTCTCGTCTGATCAATCCCACGAATTCTGTAGTAAGAATAGCCATTATTTCCACCAGTATCCGAATAAGCCGTGACCGACGGAACAGATTCTGACAATAAAAAAGAGGGCTCCTTCCCTACATTTCGAATACTTTTAGCAGGATTGATATTATGAAAATTCACCGCCTGCAATCTTCCCGCTTCACTCTGAATCACCACTTCCTGAATATCCCTGATCGAATCTTTTTCCTGAGAAAAAAGGTAGGAAATCGGGATAAATGTTGCTAAAAGTATGAGTTTTTTCATGGTTTTAAATTTTTAAAAGTTCTCTGTAAATGAATTCATTTTCATCATCAAAACAGACAAAAACAACTTTTTCAATAATTTCTGACTGAAAATTCTGTACTTCATTAACAGCAATTTTGGCAGCCAATTCCTTTGGAAATTTATAAACTCCCGTACTGATATTTGGAAAAGCAATGCTTTTAACATCAACGCTTTCTGCCAGTTTTAATGAATTTTTATAACAATTCGCCAAAAGTTTCGAACATTTTTCTTCATCTCCATTCCAAATCGGGCCAACCGTGTGAATAACGTATTTTGCAGACAAATTTCCTGCTGTTGTCACGACAGCTTCCCCCGTTTTATACTTCCCTTGTCTATTTCTAATTTCAATACATTCATCCAAAATTTGCTTTCCTCCCATACGATGAATTGCTCCATCAACTCCACCGCCACCCAATAAAGATGAATTGGCTGCATTGACGATTGCATCGGCTTTTATTTTGGTAATGTCACCTTTTATTAATTCAATTTTCATTGTAATTAGTTTTCATTCAATCTCAGCTTCCTGTTTAAATCACCCTCATCAAACCGTAATGGTTTTTCTTCAGGAATCAACAAATTATCCAAGTCATCATTTAAAACAAATTCATGCTGTTCTTTCACGAAATCTGAAATACTTTCAATTAAAACAATATCTTCCTGAGCAAAAGATTTGATGAAATCATTTCTCAACCCGATTTGTATCGCTCTTCTCTCCAATTTATTACCGAAAGGATCATGATCCGGATCCCATTGCAATCTCGCAGATGATTCTTTTACCTGATTTTGCCATTCTTCTCTTGATAATTCCAACCTTTCGTTGTAAGAAGAATAAACGGCATTTTCTAAGTACTTTTTAAAAGCATCCATTTTTAAATGAATTGCCAAAACATATTCCTGTCCTTCTTTTGTTCCCCAACCATTTCGGTACATCATCCAAAGAAAATTTGGTTTGATCCAAGTCATTCTTTCAAGACTAAATGCTCCTCCAAAATATTGATTCTGAACTGCAAATTCACCAATTTCTTTTCGGTATGACTGATAAACAATTATTTTCTCATCATCATATTGAGCCATGATGTGATAGCCTTTTTGTGGCCAATCCTGTAGTTGTTCTTTATATTTTTTTAATTTGAGTTTCATTTTTTAACTTTAATAATAAATTTTCTATCTCTTCGTTGTCCGCTTTTCTAAAGTCCTTTCCCTTGAAAACTTTTGTCACCTCAATATTTCCCACAATTGCCTGATTAAATGTTTCCAGACTTTCCGAAGGAATCCACAATTCATTATGATTTTTTGCGCCAACATTTTGCGTTGGATATTTATTTACTTCATCTTCCAACACTTCAAATTTTGTTACAAAACCAAGATAATTTCCTGCTTCATCTCTTGTATTCCATTTTTCGGCAATTTCGGAGGCATAGTCTTCGTTCAAAACGGGATAGAAAATCGGTTGCCATTCTAGTCTTGGAGGAAATTTTTTGTAATTGCTTTCGATTATTAAAATCATTTCTTTTTCTCCGACTGGTCTGAAAAGTGTTTTTGTTTTCATAATTAATGCTTAGTGTTTTTATCTCCTCAATTCGTCTCTTACTTCCATTAAAGCAAATCCCAGAAGATTTTCACCATTCCATTGCTGAGGATTTTCGGCTTGTCTATCTGTTTCGAGCATTCCGATTCCCCAGATTTTGTCATAAGGACTGGCTTCTACTAAAATTTTATCTTCTGTAGAAAGTAAAAATTCTTTAAAACCTTTATTTTGAGAGAACTTTAATAAATTTCCCTGTTTTACGATTTCATATTTATGATCATCCCAAAATTGAGGATCAAAGTTTTTGACTTTTCTTCCTAAGCTTTTGGCTTGATTTGGAGTTGCTGCATTTAGAATTTTCTCTAAAATTTCCATATCATTAAATAATTTCGCTTTTCCGGCCATCATATAATGTTCAGCAGTTTTATAAACAATTCCATTTTCGTGAAACTCAAACGGAAACCATTGACTGAAACATGCTTTTGTAATTTCATCTTTTACCGTGTGTCCCCAAAAGAATAGGAAATTCAACTTTTCTTTTTTCTGAAACTTTTCAATTGTATTTTGTAATGTATATTTCATATTGTGTTATTTTTACACAAATTTAAAAGAATCTGATTTTATCATCCAAATTTATTTGCGTTAATTTTACACTAAATTATTTAATCGCTTGATTTTCTGTAATTAAAATTTATTTTATGTAAACACAAATGACACAAATGTTTTCCACAAATGATACAATTTTGATTATTTCTATGTTTTGGCTAAAGCCAATTTGATGTATTTTGAATTGAAAACAGACTAAAGTCTGTTCCTATTGATGTTGAAATTCTGAATTGTATCTAAGATTTATTCACAAAGTTTGTCATTCTGACGAAGGAAGAATCTAAAAATATGAAAATAGATTCTTCATTCCGCTTCGCTTCATTCTGAATGACAGTAACGCAAAAAATATTATTGAAAATTTGTGTAATATTCGTGAAATTAGTGTTTAAAAAAAGCTATTTTATTTCAAAATAAAAGCCTTCCTCTTCCAATTCTTTATATTTTTCCTGATTAAAAGTGAATAATTTCCCAGGTCTGCCGCTGCCTTCTTTTTTAAGATTATTGGTTTCATTCAACAGATCATAACTCATAATCTTTTTACGGAAATTTCGACGGTCGATTTCTTTGCCAACGATTGTTTTATAAAGATTTTCAAGTTCTGAAAAAGCAAATTCTTCACTCAAGAGGTTGAAACCAATGGGTTGATATTGGATTTTTGTACGAAGTCTTTTTAATGCAATATCAATAATTGTCTGATGATCAAAAGCTAATTTAGGCAGCTGGTTTACGCTGAACCATTGCGCATCTTCTGCATCAGAATCCGCAAACAATTCATGATAAGAAGGGTTAACAAGTCCCAAATAAGCGATAGAAACCACTCTATTTCGCGGATCGCGACCAACATTACCAAAAGTATAGAGTTGTTCCAAAAAATCGGGTTTTATGCCTGCTTCTTCGTGGAGCTCCCTTTTTACAGCATCATCGAGGTTTTCATCATCCAAAACCAATCCGCCGGGAAGCGCCCAACCTCCTTTGAAAGGTTCAATATTTCTTTTAATCAACAAAAGCTGAAGATCTTTTTTATCAAAATATCCGAAAATAACTGCGTCTACAGCAACTTTTATATCCTGTAATTTTTTTGGAGACTCCATAATATTAATTTGCGTTACGAATACACAAAAATATTGTTTTAATTCTGATCTTTAAAATTAATCTGCCTCTTTTTGCTGTCAAATAAAAAATAACTCACTCTATTCAAAAATTCATTATATTTATTTTCATTAATAACTAACTTAAAACTAAACTATTATGAAAAAATTATTTCTTGCATTCTGCACCGCTACTCTATTCATTGCCTGTGACAAGGTAAAAGTGGATATGAAAAATTCTGACAAAAAAGATTCTTTAGCCAACGACGAATGGAAACCCGTAGATTCGGCAACCGCAACCAAAGCATGGATGGATTATGCAACTCCTGGAGAAATGCAGAAAATGATTGCTAAAGCCGACGGAAATTGGAACGGGGAAACTACTATGTGGATGGAAGATGGCGCACAGCCAATGACTAGCAAATCTGAAGCAACAAACAAAATGATGTTCGACGGTCGCTATCAAATGAGCACACACAAAGGGAATATGATGGGAATGCCTTTTGAAGGCGTAAGTATTCTGGGATATGACAATTCTAAAAAGAAGTTTGTAAGCACCTGGATCGACAATATGGGTACCGGAATTATGAACATGGAAGGCGATTGGAATTCATCCTCAAAATCTATTGTATTTAAAGGAAAAATGACCGATCCTTCAAGACCCGGAAAAGATTGTAATGTAAGAGAAGTTTTCACTTTCGTTGATGATAACACCCAAAAAATGGAAATGTTTGGTCCAGATCCGAAGACCGGAAAAGAGTTTAAAACAATGGAAATAAAATTTACCAGAAAATAAATACTCTAAAACAAAAAAATCCGCAGAAATCTCTGCGGATTTTACTTTTATTTTTTGCCTTTTACCTGGCTCTTTTACTTAATCATTAAGCTTCAATACAGCCATAAATGCCGATTGCGGAACCTCTACTCTACCAATTTGCTTCATCTTCTTCTTACCCTCTTTCTGTTTTTCCAAAAGTTTTCTCTTTCTGGAAATATCTCCTCCATAACATTTTGCGGTAACATCTTTTCTTAAAGCTTTGATGGTTTCTCTTGCGATTACCTTTGCTCCCAAAGCTGCCTGAACTGCAATGTCAAACTGCTGTCTCGGAATCAGTTCACGAAGTTTCTCACACATTTTTTTACCAATGTAATAAGCATTAGAATCGTGAATCAATGAAGAAAGTGCATCCACCATGTCACCATTAATCAGAATATCCATTTTAACCAGCTTAGAAGAACGCATCCCAATTGGTGAATAATCGAATGATGCATAACCTTTAGAAATTGATTTCAAACGATCGTAAAAGTCAAAAACAACTTCTGCTAAAGGCATATTGAATGTTAATTCCACTCTATCTGCCGTTAAATAACTTTGGTTTACAATCTCTCCTCTTTTCTCAATACAAAGCGTCATTACGGCTCCAACAAAGTCAGATTTTGTAATGATCGAAGCTTTAATATAAGGCTCCTCCACTCGATCTAAAAGATTAGGATCAATCATTTCAGACGGGTTGTTGATTAAAATTGCAGTTTCGGGTTCTTTTTTAGAATATCCGTGGTACGAAACGTTGGGAACGGTTGTAATCACGTTCATATTAAATTCTCTCTCCAAACGTTCCTGAACGATTTCCATGTGAAGCATTCCTAAGAATCCGCAACGGAAACCAAAACCTAATGCTGCAGAACTTTCCGGTTCGAATACCAAAGAAGCATCATTTAATCTTAATTTTTCCAATGAGAATCTTAATTCTTCAAAATCTTCCGATTCGATAGGATAAATACCGGCAAAAACCATTGGTTTTACTTCCTCAAATCCATCAATTGGTGCATCTGCAGGGTTTACAAAAGAGGTAATCGTATCTCCTACTTTTACTTCACGGGCATCTTTAATCCCCGAAATAAGATAACCTACATCTCCACATTCAATTGTTTTCTTTGGAACCTGCTTTAGTTTTAAAGTTCCGACTTCATCAGCTCCATATTCTTTTCCGGTTGCGAAAAATTTAATTTTCTCGTTTTTAGAAATACTTCCATTTACAATTTTGAAATAAGCTTCAATCCCTCTAAAAGGGTTATAAACAGAATCGAAAATCAATGCCTGAAGTGGTGCTTCAGGATCTCCAACCGGTGGCGGAACTCTTTTTACAATTTCTTCTAGTAATTCGTGAACGCCTTCTCCTGTTTTACCAGAAACTCTAAGAACATCTTCGTATTTACAGCCTAAAAGTCCCATAATTTCGTCGGTAACTTCTTCAGGATTAGCAGATGGAAGATCTATTTTATTAAGAATCGGAATAATTTCCAAGTCGTTTTCTAAAGCTAAATATAAATTACTAATCGTTTGTGCCTGAATGCTTTGCGCAGCATCAACAATTAAAAGTGCTCCTTCACAAGCTGCAATAGAACGAGAAACTTCGTAAGAAAAATCTACGTGTCCCGGTGTATCGATAAGATTCAAAATATATTTTTCGCCATTAAGCTCATAATCCATCTGGATGGCGTGAGATTTAATCGTAATCCCACGTTCTTTTTCCAAATCCATATCATCAAGCGTCTGAGATTGTAACTCTCTTTGAGTCACCGTATTGGTATACTCCAAAAGACGATCCGCCAAAGTACTTTTACCGTGGTCGATATGGGCGATTATGCAAAAATTTCGTATGTTTTTCATTTAAGAACTATGTAATTTGCAAAGATAAAAAAATGCAGGAGAATTTCATTTTTAATTTTTAGTGATAAACACCATTTATTCTGTTGATTTAAATTGAAAAAGAGAGGTAAAATGTTTTTCTTGGATACTTATTTAGATTTACCAAAATTCTCTGGTAATATATAATGTCCGGTTAAAGGATCAAGTGAAACTTCAGTTCCTGCCATCGCCTTTCTCTTTTTTGCAGCTTTGGCATCAATTGCCACGATTGCCACATTAGCAACCACACTTCCTATTAATCCCGCAATACCGCCGCCAACCATCATAAACGAAGAATTAGATTCCGGGAAAAGTTCTTCTTTTTTAACTTCAATAAAAAGCCCCAGTTCATCCCTGAAAATTTCAGTATACCCTACCGGAATTACTTTATACGGAACTCCATTATATACAAAAGCATAAAAATTTCTGATTGGCATTTTCTCTTCTCCATTTACTGCTTTAGTAACGATTCCTTTACTATTGGTTTCAATGATAAAGCCATGTTCAGGATGGTGAGTAAAGAAGCTGTAATAGTCTTTATAAACACCTTCTTTTAGATGATCTGCTTTATAAATTTCAAGTGTATCTTTTAAAATGGTTTCATAATTTGGAAGTTCCTCCTGAGAAATCGTAATCTCCCAAGGTTTTGCATTATAAGAACCTTTTAATAATTCCGAAAACGTAAGACTGATTTTTTTAGCAAGACTTTGAGCAAGATACGGCGTCACGCGAGAAGAAACTGTTGCAACGGTGTCTTTTCGGTATAATAAATGATACCCGTCCTCTTTTTTAAGAAATGTGCTTGCGCGGACTTCAAGTTTTCCTATTGAGAACTTCTCTTGTTTATCTTCAGAAACTTTTATATTTTCAATCAAAAGAACTAATTAGTCATTTCCTTTTACAGGATTATCACTGTAAAACCAATCCTGGAAATCTTTGACTGCATTATTTTCAAACGCTATATTTACCTGGTCTTTATGGTACATTACAGAGCCAATTTCTTGATTTTCTCTTTGATCAATTACCGTAAAGTTTTTATAATTAATTTTTTTGCTTTTAACTGACTGCGAAAGTTTTATTGTCTCAGTTTTCTGAGCATTCATAAAAAGTGTTGCAAACAAGAAGAAAAATATTTTTTTCATAATCGAATTTTCACAAAAGTAAGAAATCATTAAATATTTTAATTGATATTAATATTCTAAAATTAAACGACCCTCACAATAAATTGCAAGAGTCGTCCAACATTAAAAAAATAAACTATTATGGGTTTTGCTTCGGTCTGGGAGAATTTCTCTTCCCATCATGAGACTTTTTTTCGTTCATCTTATCTCTCATCATCGCTTCAGAATTGAAAAGTTTCAATACTTTCTGACAAGGAATAACGGTCTGCATTTTTTCTGCATATCTCTTTTTGTTATCCAACAATTTTTGTCCTAAATCAAAACTTTGCTGAAGTTTTACTTTCGCTTCTTCTTCATTAAGTTTCTCCGGATCAAAATTAGAATCAAACTGGCTTTTTATTTTCTTCTGATCATCCAGATATTCATTGTAAATAGAAGTAAACTCTGCTTTATCCTGCGGTGAAACTTCCAGCATATCGACAACCATTTTATTTCTGAATTCAGTAAGAAGAGCTTTTCTTTCATCCGGTGACATACTATTTATCACCTCTTTCCTCTTTTCCGGACTCATTTTCTTCCAGTCATAATCCTTGACCTGGGCATTCAAGCCAAACCCTGAAATTATAAAAAGTGTAAATAATATTTTTTTCATCTTCTTTTTAATTATATAAGTCCAAATAAACATCCTGACTCGAGTTATTGGCTAACTCGGCGATTTCAGAATTGGTAAGAGTTTCAAGATATTCATTCATATGAACGTCATTTGCTGCTTTTACCGATTTTTTATTCTGATTTTCAGAATTATTATTCACTACCTGAGAAACAACAGGCTTTATATTCATCTGACTTTCAACTGTTTGATTAGCATTTTCAACAGAAGTTAAATCTGATGCTAAAGTTTCATAAGCTATTTGACTTTCTTTTTTTGGAACTTCTCTGTTATTAGCATAACGATTAACCGAATCTCCATTTACCGGAGAATTTGAATTATAAACAAAAGTCACTCCAAAAATAAGAGCTACAGACGCTGCAATTGCATATCCCCAATTCAGTTTAAAAATTGGCGCTTTTTTCTCAGCTTTTATTTCATTCAATACATTTTCCTGAACAGTTTCAAAAACACCTTCAGGAATTTTATATATGTTTTTGCGTTCCAATTTATCCAAATCAAAACTCTGCACTCCGCTTAGAACTCTATCCTGAATCGTTTCAAACATATTTTCAGGAACTTTGTAAATATTTTTACGTTCTAATTTTTCCAGATCAAAATCTTTCACTCCGCCCAACACGTTTTCCTGAATGCTTTCAAAAAGATTCTCAGGAACTTTATAGATGTTTTTGCGTTCTAAATTACCCAGATCAAAATTTTCCATTTCTTGTTTTCTCAAAAATTATCTTTCGTAATTCTCTTTGATATATTCTTCTATTTTTTGTTTGGCATAATGATAATTTGTTTTTAATGTCCCCACCGACATATCTACAATCTGAGATATTTCTTCGTAAGGTAAATCATCATAATACCGCATCATAAATACCAGCTTCTGTTTTTCAGGCAGACTTTGTATCGCTTTTTGCAGAAAAATTTGTATTTCTTCCGCATCACCTTCGGTGTTATCGGCAACCAGATTCTGCATATAATATTCAGGATCTTCGTCGGTCTTCTGCATTTTCTTAAGCTTATTAATCTGCTGCAACGCTTCATTGGTTGCAATTCTGTAAAGCCAGGTGTACAGCTGACTGTCATTTTTGAACTGATGAAAATTCTGGTACGCTTTGATGAAGGTTTCCTGCAAAGTATCCTGAGCAAGGTCTGCATCTACAATAATACGTCGAATATGCCAATATAATCTGCTTTGATAAGCATCCATCAGCACACGAATACCTTTTTCAAGTGTTCGTGGGTCTTGCATCAGCGCAATAATTTCCGCGTCCTTAATCTTCATAAGATGCTTTCATTGGTTTTGATTACAAAAATATCTAAAAGTTAAATTACTTATTCAATTTTTGTGCTATATTTTGGTTTCTTATTATTAAAAGTTAAAAAAACATCCATCGTCTGACTTCCATCACCCAATCAAAATATTTATCTTTGTTCAATGCAAACAGTCATTATCGGATCCGGAAATGTCGCCTATCATCTGGCAAAAGCATTCGTTCAGAATGGTATTTCTTTAGCTCAAATCTTTGGCAGAAATGAGAATGAACTTCAAAAAATTTCTTCAGAATTAAATATTCCTTTTTCAACAGAAAAACTGGAAGATGCAGATTTATATTTTATCTGCGTAAGTGACAATTCTGTGGAAGATGTTTCTAAAATAATTTCTAAAAAAAATAGTCTGGTTGCTCATACTTCAGGATCTCTTCCTAAAGAAGTTTTGGTAGGAGAGTACAGAAAATCAAGTTTTTATCCTTTACAGACCTTTTCAAAATCGAAAGATTTAGACTATACAAAAATACCTTTTTTTGTTGAAGCTGAAAATACAGAAGATCAAAAAATCCTAATCGATTTAGCCTCAAAAATTTCAGAAAATGTAATGGAAAGTACGCACGAAAAGAGAAAATATATTCATTTAACAGCAGTTTTCGCCTGCAATTTTGTGAATCATCTTTTTTCGAGAGCAAAAGAAATTTCAGATGCTCAGAAAATCCCGTTTGATTATTTTTTACCATTAATTGATGAAACCGTTCAGAAAATTCATGAAATTGAACCCAAATCTGCTCAAACCGGACCAGCTGTGAGAAACGACAAAAGAGTTCTTGAGTTACACGAGCAATTATTGCAGGACGAAAGTCTTGAGATTTATAAAACGATGAATCAGTCGATTAAAAAAATGTATCAATTGCCATAAAGTTTTAACTTTGAGGAAAACAGAAAAAATGAATACAAATATCATTCGTTCCCTCATCATCGGAGCAGCCATCGTTATTACCGCTTTTGTGCTAGGTTCAAGCTTTAAAAACAGAAATTTAAAACAGGACACTATATCCGTTACAGGTCTTGGTTCTAAGGATTTTATTTCAGACGAAATAAGTTGGGGCGGAAGTTTCGACGCCAGTGCGATGGATGCCAAAGAAGCCTATAGTTTAATCTCGCAGGATAAAGAAAAAGTGAAAGCTTTTTTCTACAGTAAAGGTTTCAAAGCAGGTGAATTTGCTTTTGGCGGGGTTAATTTCTCAAGGTCTTATCGTACCGTTATCACAAAAGAAGCAGACGGATCAGAAAAATCGGAAGATATTTTTGATGGCTATAAAGCTACTCAGAGTGTGTTTTTCAGAGCGAAGAAAAATCCTGTTCTGATGAAGAAAATTGAAAGCGTTATTGATAAAACTGCAGAACTCATCAACAATGGTGTTCAGTTTGAGCCGTCTTCAGCACAATATACGTATTCTGATCTTTCTTCTTTAAAGCACAGTTTGATAGAACAGGGCTCAAAAGATGCTAAAGAAAGAGCCGAAAAAATTGTAAAAAGTGCCGACGGAGATTTAGGAAAACTAAAAGATGCTTCGATGGGTGTTTTCCAGATTACGGCGAAAGGTTCTACTGATGAAGACAGCTATGGAGGAAATTTTGATACTTCCAGCAAGGAAAAATCGGCGAGAATTACCGTAAGACTTACGTATAATCTTGATTAAAATTAGTATTAATAAAAAATAAAATGCGATTAGTGAATGCGATTGACTTGAATTTTTTATCATTTCATCAATTATCATTGATCAATCATTAACTAAAATGAGTTATAAAGAGAAATTAAAAGATATAAAAGCATTTGTATTTGATGTAGATGGTGTTTTCACAGACGGAAGCGTTTATCTGATGCCCGGTGGAAATATGAGCCGTGTAATGAACGTTTTGGATGGTTATGCTGTTGTAAAAGCTTTAAAAAACGACTATCTCATTGGCGTCATTACCGGTGGAAATGATGAAATGGTGAGACACCGTATCAGTTATCTCGGAATTCAGGATTATTATGCAAAATCGCATGATAAGATGGTAGATTATGAAGATTTTAAGGAAAAATATAAGCTTAAAAATGAGCAGATTCTTACCATGGGAGACGATTTACCGGATTTTCATATGATGCAGAATTCGGCGATTGCAACCTGTCCTGAAAATGCCGTTCCTGAGATCAAAGGAATTGCAGATTATATTTCTCAGATCAAAGGTGGAAGTGGAGCAGTACGTGATGTCATCGAACAGGTAATGAAAGTTCAAGGGAAATGGCACGATGATAATACGCAATCTGTTTAAAATTTACTGATGAAAATATTATTAGCATCACAATCACCGAGAAGGAAAGAACTGCTGTCAAGCTTAGGGTTTGATTTTGAAGTCGTAAAAATCGATTGTGAAGAAATTTTACCTGAAAATATAAAAATAGAAGAGGCTGCAGCGTATTTGTCAGAATTAAAAGCTAATGCGTTCAGAAATCTTTTAGAGGGAGAAGTTTTACTGACTGCCGATACGGTTGTTGCAAATAATAATAAATTTCTCGGAAAACCGAAAGATGAAAACGAAGCCAAAGAAATGCTTCAGTCGTTATCCGGAAAAACACATCAAGTTTACACCGGAATTACGATTAAAACATTAGATAAAACCATTACAGAAACTGATGTTGCCGATGTAGAATTTGATGAAATTTTGGATGAGGAAATTGATTTTTACATTAAAAATTACAAACCTTTCGATAAGGCAGGAAGCTACGGAGTTCAGGAATGGCTCGGAATGTCGAAAATCAAAAAGATCAACGGGAGTTTTTATACCATCATGGGATTGCCTACTCATTTGGTCTATAAAATTTTGAAGGAAATCTAAATATTTTCAAAATAAAATTTTATTATTTTTACAAAATCATCAAACTGCTGATAATAAAAAGTAAATTAGCGAGTTATATTGAAATAATGAAAAAGAATATATTACTCCTTTTAGCCGCAATCGTTGTCGTTTCCTGCAGTACGAAAGTGAAAAAGCCGGAAGCGAGATCTAAGTTTTTAAAAGGATTTTCAACATATTATAATACACTTTTTAATGCAAAAGATGCATTGAACAGTGAATTTACAGACAGAGATAAAGCCCATAAAGACAATTTTTATGCGCCATATATTCCTATTCTGACATACGAAGAACAGCCTTTAGGAAGTGATTTGGGACAATCTGCTGCTTTTGCCGAAAACTCAATGAAAATGGCAGAAGTAAACCGACCGCAACAACCTGGAAGAACAGGTCCGGGAATGCCTTCAAATGGTCCTGGAATGCCCGGAAATATGCCTCAGGATGCCAACAATCCGGAAGCTGCAAAAGGAGCAACCGTTTTGGAAATCGCAGAAGCAAAAGCCTTAAAAGCTATCAATAAATATTCTGTCATCAGAAAAGGGGAGGAGAAAAATAAAGTGATTTTTGATGCGTATATCATTTTAGCACAATCAAGAATTTATCAGGGTAAAGCCGTGAAAGCACTGGATGCACTGAATTACGTTTTCACCCACATGAAGGAAGACAAAAGGCTTCCTTTAGCTCATATTTATGAAGCTTTGGCTTATTCACAGATTAAAAATTATCACAAATCGGATGAGATTTTTGATAAGATAAAAAGTGAAAAATTAAGCAAAGATCATGAGAAACTTTTGAGCATTTATTATGCAGAATCTCTTTTGGATCAGGGAAAAAAAGAAGCTTCAGTAAAACAGCTTGATCGTGCTTTCGAATTAAACGGTAACAGAAAACTGAAAAGCAGAATTGCTTTTTTAAGAGGTCAGGTTTTACAGGAATTAGGGAGATCAGAATTAGCCAGAGAAAGCTTTGTGGCCGCTTACAAATATGCGAATGATTTTGAATTTGAAGTAAAATCACAGATCGAGATTGCTAAAACCTTTAATGGAAGAGGAAATTATGAAGGGGCAAAAGATTATCTTGAAAATATAAGTAAAAAAGGAACGTATGGTTCCAGAAAAAATGAGTTTTATTATGCCTTAGGTTTAATGGCTACCAAAGCCGGGAAGAAGAAAGAAGGCCAGGAGTTTTTCAGAAAATCATTGCTTGAGAAGGTTTCTGATCCGCAGGTGAGAGGTTTGACTTATTATGAAATCGGGAGAGATTATTTAGACCGAAACGATTACATCGGAGCAGGAGCTTACTATGATTCAGCATTGGCTTCAATGACGTACCAACCTTCAAAAATTTTGTTGCAGGATCAGTCGAATTACATCAAAAAGATCTCAAAAAACTATTATTTAATCAAGAAAAATGACAGTATTCTTACATTGGCAAAAATGACAGAGCCACAGAAAACTGATTATTTTGCAAAATATATTGAGAAACTAAAAATCAAAGAAGAAAAAGAAGAACTCGAGAGAAGACGTGCCGAGAGAAGCAAAGGTTTTGATACCGGAGATTACAATGCCAATTCTTTATTTGCCAACAGCGGAAATTCTTTTGAAGATTTCGGAGTGGCGCAAAAAGGTTTTTATTTTGGTAATACAGGAACGGTAAGTAAAGGTACATCAACATTTAAGCAGGTTTGGGGAGATCGTGCTTTGGTTGATAACTGGCGTTATTCTAAAAAAATGGCTACGATTGAAGATATGAAAAACGAAGCATTGGGAATAACTTCTGCACCCAACCCGCGACGTTTTGAACCTTCTTATTATATCGAACAAATTCCATCTGATGCAGGAAAATTATCTCAGCTTAAAAAAGACAGAGATACCGCTTCTTTGGGACTTGGAATCATGTATCAGAACTATTTTACCAATACCGCTTTAGCTACAAAAACATTGTATGATCTGATAGATGTAAAACCTGAAGAAAAAGTAATGTTGCAGGCTTTATATGAAATCTTTGCAATGAATTATGAGAAAAATCCGCAGATTGCAGCGAGAGCGAAGCAGATTTTACTAACCGATTATCCTTATACTTCTTATGCAGAATTCGTAAGAAATCCTAAGAATAACTCTTTTGTAAAATCTTCTGAAGAAGTTGAAAACGAATACAAAATGGCTTATGCCCTCTACGAATCTGAAAAATTTACGGAAAGTCAGGGGAAAATAGATCAGGTGATTCTTAAATATCCGAAAGATGCCATGATTCCGAAACTGAATCTCCTGAATGCATTCAATGCCGGAAAAACAAGCGGAAAGGAAGTAATGATTCTTCAGCTTGAGCAGATTGTTCTCAATTACGCCAAAACTCCGGAAGGTTTAAAAGCTAAAGAAATGCTTAATTATCTGAAAAGCGATTTGGCATTTAAGGCAACAGACAATAAAGGAAATGCGGTTCAGAACAGCCCGTTCAACGGACCTGGTAAACCAACAAATATTCCTCAAAATAATCAGAATAATATTGCTCCGGGGAATAATCAGATGCAGATGAATAATAACAGTCAGATGATGAACAATAATCCTCAGAATAACAATAACATGAAAAAGGGCGTTCAGATGCAAAAACTCGAAGCTCCTGTTGAAGCAAAGCCGATGAATAAATAAAAGAAAAGCGAAGATTTACTCTTCGCTTTTTTGTTTTTTCTTTACTCCATGAAAATCTTTTAGATAGAAGGGCTCGAAATAAGCAATATCTTCAAACTCTTTTTTTTCTATTTTCTCTAAAGTTTTCTTTACCAAATATTTTGCAGAAGGGTAGATGTCTGCATTAAATTCAGCATTGGGAAGCTGTACAATATCTTTTGTTTTTAATGCACCATCGCCAACAAAAAGAACTTTTTTATCTTTAAATTCTTCGAAAGCATTTTCATCTAAAATTTTTGCTTCGGTTGCCGAGATCTCAGTTCCTGTCTTGCCATCATAAACGGCCATATAAACCTCCATTCTTCTTGCGTCGACTAAAGTGATGATATAATCAAAATTTTGCCCTAAAAACGGCTCTATCATGCTTTCCATAGAATTAACTGCTACTAAAGGGATTTTAAGACCATAACAAAACCCTTTTGCCGAAGCCGCACCAATTCTTAAACCAGTATAAGAACCGGGACCTTTTCCCAAAGAAACCGCTTCGATATCTTTCATGGTCAGTTTTGCGCCTTCTAAAGCCCATTTGACAAATGTATGCAGCGATTCGCTTTGTTTATAATTTTCTGAAACTTCTTCACAAACGCACAAAAGTTTTTCGCCATCAGAAATGGCTACCGAACAGTTTTTGGAGGAAGTTTCGAGATATAATATTTTCATTTTAAACTAATTTCTAAACAGCAAATCTAATTTTTGCTTTGATTCTGCAAATTTATGGCTTTATTTCCACACTTTGCCGACTCCACAATTTCCAGGCAGATTTGTTTCTAATCCAAATCTCAAGAAGCGATAAATTCATTTCAAAGTTTTCATTTTTATATAATCCTGAAACTTTTATTTTCCTTCTGATACTGAAAGTATTTTTGAACTTTTTGATCTCAGAAACTTCAGTCTGTTTGATTTCTTTATAAACCACTTTTCTGGACGACAAATCTTTTTTGAAATCATCCAGATTCTGAATCCATCCGTTGGAATGACCGAATGAAACATTTGATTCAAACAAATTTAAGATTTTAGAATCATTATTCTGCATCAGAGAATCCAGCTTTTTGGTTTGAGACAGCAATTGTTTTTGTTGTTTTGAATAATTCTGAGAATATCCAAAAATGCAACAAAACAGAAATAGAATAGGGAAGAACTTCATTTTCAAATTCTCAAATTGAAATTATCCTTTTCTGTAAATCGTTCTCGGTTCACTTTGAGCACTCGGATAAATTGTCATATCCGAAACCGTAACGTGTTGCGGGGCATTAATGCAATACGCAATTGCATCGGCAATATCTTCAGCTTTCAAAGCTTCGTAACCGGCATAAACAGTCGCTGCTCTTTCCTGGTCTCCTTTAAATCTAATCAATGAGAAATCGGTTTCTACAGCTCCCGGTTGAATGTTGGTCACACGAATTCCAAATTCTGTCAATTCGATTCTCATTCCTTCAGAAATTACATCAACAGCTTTTTTGGTGGCACAATACACAACTCCGTTCGCATAAGTCTGTCTTGCAGCAACCGAACTGATATTGATAATCTGTCCCGAACTTCTTTCTTTCATCATCGGAATCAGCGTTTTTGAAACGTATAAAAGACCTTTTACATTTCCGTCAATCATATTATCCCAATCATTTGTACTTCCTGCTGAAAGAGGCTCTAAACCATGTGCATTTCCTGCATTATTAATAAGAACATCAATATTTTTCCATTCTTCAGGAAGCGATGAAACAGCATTTTCAACTTCTTCTAAATTTCGAACATCAAACTTTAAACTAAATATCTCGGTTAAAGCTGATAATTCATTTTTTACCTTCTCTAAAACCTCAGCACGTCTTCCGCAAATAATAATTCTGTTTCCCTGTTTTGCTAAGAGTTCTGCTGTTGCTTTTCCTATTCCGGAAGTTGCTCCGGTGATGAGTATTGTTTTCATAATTTTGATTTTGCCATTAGCTTTTTAGCATCTGGCTTTTTATTGTGTATTAAAAACTAATAGTTTGCTGCCAAAAGAAAGAAGCTAATTTGCATCAAATGCCTCAAATGCATTCTCAATATGCTCTATGTTTAAATTTCTTTTTTCGTCAGGAAGAACAGAAATAATATCAAATCTTACTTCCTGATTTTTATTAAATTCTTCCATAAAATGATTCGCCGCCGAAACAATAGATTTGATTTTACCTTTTGTAACCGCTTCCTGCGGAAGAATGAAAAAATCTGTAGATCTGGCTTTTACTTCGACCACTATAATCTGATTATCTTTTTCGGCAATGATATCTACTTCATTTTTCTTGAATCTAAAATTTCGCACAAGAATTTTATAGCCGTTTTTAATTAAATAATCTGCGGCAAGATTTTCTGCTTCTTTTCCTAATTCGTTGTGATCCGCCATTTTTTGAGTTTTAGAGTGGGAGAGTTTTAGAATAAATTTAAAACTCAATCTTTACCTTATCCTCGACCTTTACCTTAATTTCAGCTCCAATAATCAAAGGTCGATTGTCTTTAATATGACCATTCGGGAAACCAAAAACCACAGGAAAATTGTATTTTGAAATTCTGTCTGAAATCAGTTTATAGGCAAATTCATCAAAGCTTTCTTCGTATTGTTTGTTCTCTTTTTCATCGCCCATATTGGTCATTCCTCCAACAATTAACCCTTTTATTTTTGTGAAAACTTCGGCCAATTCCAGACTCATGATCATTCGGTCTAAAGCATAGAAATTTTCACCAATATCTTCAATGAATAAAATTTTATCTTTAAAATCAAATGAATATTTCGTACCTAAAAGCGCATAAACTAAGGCTAAATTCCCTCCAATCAATTCTCCTTCAATAATTCCCTGCTTATTAAATGGGTGTGATTTTAAGCTGTATTTTAGCTTTTTACCTTTTAAAATATCAAAAAGCAAATCATAACTTTCGTCTGTCACTCCAAAACTTGAAGTTTTAATGGTTTGTCCATGAATAGAAGCAAAACCTTTTTTCAGCAAATAACTTTGAATAACTGTGTTGTCAGAATATCCGATATACCATTTCGGATTTTTGCTGAATTCTTTTAAGTTTAAACTTTCCAATAATTGTTGACAGCCATAACCACCTCTTGAAGCCCAGACTGCAGAGATTTCGTTGTCATTTAAGGCCCAGTTCATATCTTTTAACCTTTCTGTTTCGGTTCCTGCATAATTGTAGCCATTTGAAAATTTGGTATAAAGATTTTTACCTAAAACGGGTTCATAACCTTTAGATTTAATCATTTCTATACCTTTTTCCATTTGAGTAGGTTCTACTGAACCAGCAGGGGAAATAATGGCTATTTTATCTCCTTTCTTTAGTGGTTTCGGGAATATTTTTTCCATTTGTTTTTTTAAATTTTACTTCTTTTTTCTCGGCTTCTTCAAGTTGTTTATCGAATTGATTAAACATTTTAAAACTCTGTAAGAAGATAAAAAAACTGAAAATAATCAATACGACACCAACACCTTTTCTGATATTATTTGCTAACCTTTGAGTCAGCCTGTCGTGAAACTGCTTTGCCAAAAATATTTTAAGAAAATCAATCGCAAGATAGGTGGCAATTACAATTCCCAGATAGAAAATAACACTTTCTGTATCGGGATATTGATTTCTCACACCAATTACCGTTACTAACCAAAAAAGAATGACCCCGACATTCAGAAGGTTTAATAAAAACCCGTTCAGAAATGTTTTAAAGTAATTCTGACTGATCAGTTTTTCTTCACCGGGCATGTGCATTTTGGTTTTTGTAACCAACATGATTATTCCGTATGTGAGAATAAGGATGGATGTTATTCTGTAAAAACCTGGATGTTTATCAATAAGCTGTACAATATCTGCACTGGCATAATACGCCGCAATAATACAAAGCAAATCTGCCGTAATAACACCAAAATCGAGCGCTAAAGCATGTTTAGGTCCTCTTGTAAAGCTGGTTTCGATCAACAGGAAAAAAATGGGCCCGATAAAAACGAGACTCAGCATAAAGCCTAAACCAATGGCAGAAAATATGAGTTCAAACATTAAAAATTTGTTTCAAATCCAAATTTAAAGATTATATTTTTATTGAGGTTTAAAAAGGTTATTGTTTTAATTCTAATTTAAATAAAAAAAGACCACAAAATGTGATCTTTAATATTTAAAATTATAAAATTCTATTCAACAATCTTAAAATCAAGTTGTTTTGCAATCAAATTGGCTTTTACCACTTTTATCTGAACCTGATCTCCCAACTGATAACGATTTCCTGTACGGTTACCGTAAACTGCGTGTGTAGCTTTGTCATAGGTGTAAGAATCATCCATCAAATCGCGAAGTTTAATTAAACCTTCTGCGCCATTTTCCGGAATTTCAACCCAGAAACCAAATTCGGCAACTCCGGAAATAACACCAGTGAAAGTTTCTCCCAAATGTTTTTCCATGAATTTCACCTGCATAAATTTGATAGAATCTCTTTCTGCATCAGCGGCCAAACGCTCCATCGCACTGCAGTGTTTTGCTTTTTCTTCCAATTCATTCCTGTCGGGAGATTTTCCTCCATCCAGATAATGCTGCAACAATCTGTGTGCAAGCAAATCCGGATAACGACGGATAGGAGAGGTGAAATGCGAATAATAATCGAATCCTAAACCGTAGTGACCAATCGGTTCTGTAGAATAGACCGCTTTACTCATACTTCGCATCGCCAGAGTTTCAATCATATTTTCTTCGCCTTTTCCTTTTACATCTTTCAATAAAGTATTTAAAGATTCTGCAACTTTTTTAGTGTTTGCCAAATCCATTTTATATCCGAAAGTAGAAACAAAATCTCTTAACGCTTCCAGTTTTGCTGGATCCGGATCGTCGTGAATTCTATAAATAAAGGTATTTCCGTTTGGACTTCCTTTTTTCAATGATACAAATTCAGAAACTTTTTTATTTGCCAACAACATAAATTCTTCAATCAAATGATTTGAATCTTTGCTGATTTTAAAATAAACACCAATCGGCTGATTGTTTTCATCTAAATTGAATCGAACTTCGCTTCTGTCAAACGTAATTGCACCGTTTTTGATGCGTTCACCACGCATAATTTTGGCCAATCTGTCCAAAACATTGATTTCTTCCTGCAGATCTCCTTCTTTGGTCTCAATTCTTTCCTGAGCTTCTTCATACGTGAATCTTCTGTCGGAATGAATAACTGTTCTTCCAAACCACTGTTTCTGAATTTCTGCTTTATCATTCAATTCAAAAACTGCGGAGAATGTATATTTATCTTCATTTGGACGAAGCGAACAAACATCATTACTCAAAACTTCCGGAAGCATTGGTACAACTCGGTCGACTAAATAAACTGAAGTCGCTCTTTCATAGGCTTCATCATCGAGAATAGTTCCCGGAACCACATAATGAGAAACGTCTGCAATGTGAACCCCGACTTCCCAGTTTCCGTTTTCCAGCTTTCTCATTGATAGAGCATCATCAAAATCTTTTGCATCTTTAGGGTCAATCGTAAAGGTTAAAACATCACGCATATCCCAACGCTTTGCAGCTTCTTCATCGGTAATTCTGCGATCAATTTTGTCGGCATCTCTTTCTACTTCTTCCGGGAATTTGTACGGTAAACCGTATTCTGCGAGAATAGAGTGAATCTCGGTTTCATGTTCTCCCGGATTTCCTAAAACCTGTAAAATTTCTCCTTCAGGATTTTTATCTCCCGGTTTCCATTCGGTCATTTTTACAACAACTTTATTTCCGTTTTCTGCTCCGTTTATTTTTCCTTTTGGAATAAAAATATCGGTATTGATGGTCTTTTTATCACAAACCACAAATCCGAATTCCTTATGCTGAACCAATTGGAAAGTTCCCACAAATTCTGAACGTTTTCTTTCTAAAACTTCTAAAACAGAACCTTCCAGCTTTTTACCTTTAAAATTATAGGTAACAATTAAAACTTTATCGCCCTGCAAAGCATCTTTCACATTTTTTGAATGAATGAAAATATCATCTTTCAGATTTTCTACCGTTACGTAGGCATTTCCACTCTGGTTGAAATCGATGGTTCCTGTTAAAGTTCCTGCAATATTAAGATTGATGCTGAATTTACCTTTCTCGGTTTCTTTAATTCTTTGGTTTGCTAATAATTTATGCAAAGCCTGAATCACCATTTCTCTCTGTCGGGGATTTTTGTAATCAATTCCGTCTGAGATTTGCTTGTAATTGTATAATTTGGTTTGATTTTGGTTCATAAACCTCATAATTAATTTACCGATTTCCATGAGTTTATGGTCGTTTTTCTGACTTATATATTTTTTCTTTTTTGGCATTTTATTCTTTTAAATTTTTAATATAATTATCAAATTTTTCTGATAATTCTTTTGTGTTTGGTAATAATTTTGATAATCTTTTGGTAATTTTTCCGACGTTGAATAGGTTGTAATTCCTATCGGCAAATTACTGGATTTTAATAAATATTCTACAACAGTTCTGTCTTTACTCTTACAGATAATAATTCCGATTGCTTCATTCTCGTGATGTAATTTTATTTTATCATTAAGCAGATTCAAATAGAATTCCATTTTGCCTTTATACTCCGGTAAAAATTCACCGATCTTTAATTCTAACATTGTAACCGTCTATGAAAAAGAAGCAAATCAATAAAATACTCTTTATCTGAAATTTCAAATTTAAATTGATTCTGATTTTCTGAAATAGACATTCCAATTTCCCAATACAGATTGATCAAAGCAACGTTTACCGCCTTCATTGCTTCGTACTGGGCATTTCTTACTTTATTTTTAATTTCAGAAATAAATTGTATTTGAGAATTTTCAAGCATTATGAGTTTCTATTCTAAGCATTATTGTTTACAACGCAAAACTTAGTTTTTGTATAAATTTATAATAAATATGGAGAAGGAGAGAAAAAATTTTATGATGAACTCTGATAAAGCATCTTAAATTTTCAAAAGGAATCAACAGTATGGTAAATTCTGTTGGACAATGCAAATATATGAAATTAAAAATAAACAAGGCTCGTAATCTGATTTACAAGCCTTTACAAATTTAGCAAAATGCAATTTTATCAACTCTGTTTTGGTGTCTTCCACCTTCAAAATCAGTAGAAAGAAATTTATTTGCAATTTCTATAGCGACCTCTTTTGCAATGAATCTTGCGGGTATTGAAATCATATTGGCGTCATTATGCTGTCTTGCCAATACAGCAATTTCCGGCATCCAACACAATGCACATCTTATTTTCTGATGTTTGTTGGCTGTGATCTGAACGCCGTTTCCGCTTCCGCAGATCAGAATTCCCAATTCGTTTTCTCCGTTTTCAACTGAAGTTGCAGCAGGATGTACAAAATCCGGATAATCAACCGAATCTGTAGAGAAAGTTCCGAAATCCTGAACCTCGAAGTTTTCTTCAAGATATTTTTTCAAGATTTCTTTGTATTCAAAACCGGCGTGATCACATGCAATAGCAATTTTTCTTTTCATTTTTACTTTTATTTACTCTTACAAAGTTACGGTAAATCTTATTTTAATTTTCTTTATTGCTTAAGGTTTATTAAAACTGATTTATTCAAACTTTTTTCAATAATCCAGATTTCTGAAGAATTTTCAATTATTTAATTCAAATAATATTTTTTTCAAAAATAACTTAAAAAAGGTTATTTAAAGCATAAAGAATTGATTTTCATTAAAGTATAATTGATAAGGTAATATTTTAATAATTGTTAATTAAATTCTAACAAAATGTTAAAAGCATTGTGAATAAGTGTGGAAAACTTTGTTGAAAATAATGTTTTTTATCATCCAAAATTTATTAATGAAAATTGCTTCCAAATATTCGGACAGAAATTTTCAAAAACTTTTATCGGAGAATTCTTTAGTTTCTCCATAAATCGGTTATTCATATTCGACATCGTGGAAAAGTTATCAATATTTGTTAGTAACTCATCGAAAAATCAGATTTACAGCGTTTTATTTTGTGAATTAAATATGAATTGCAAATAAATTATATGTTATGAAGTTTTAACATTAAAGTTATCCCCGAAACTCACAATACTCAACAACAGTATTCACTCTTTATTTTTAAAAAAAAGAAAATAGTGTTGATTAGTGAGTGGTGGGTTTGTCAGGAAAATTCTGAAAACTTTTGGAGGTTTCGATTTTTTGCGAAACTTTAAAATCTTACATTTGTGAAACAAAAATCAAAAAGAATTTATGAAATTGAAGTGTTCAACGGTTTACTAAACTGTTTTGCAGAAAGCAATTTCATAATCGTGTAGAAATAACATAAAAGTACATATGAAAACAATCAATGATTTCAATTTTAACGGAAAGAAAGCTCTTGTAAGAGTGGATTTTAATGTTCCGCAGGATGACCAGCTGAAAGTTACAGACAATACAAGAATAGTTGCGGTAAAACCTACTGTTGACAAAATTCTTAAAGACGGAGGTTCTGTAATTCTAATGGCTCACTTGGGAAGACCAAAAGGAGAGGCTAAAGATGAATTTTCGCTTAAACATATTGTAGAAGAAGTTTCTAATGTATTGGGTAAGGAAGTAAAGTTTGTTGAAGAATGTGTAGGAGAGAAGGCAGAACAGGCTGCTTCTGAGCTTAAAGTAGGAGAAATCCTTTTGTTGGAGAATCTACGTTTTCATAATGAAGAAGAAAAAGGCGATGAAGCTTTTGCAGAAAAACTTTCTAAATTGGCAGATGCTTACGTGAACGACGCTTTCGGTACCGCTCACAGAGCACACGCTTCTACAGCAGTAATTGCTAAATATTTTCCTTCAACTAAATATTTCGGTTTACTGATGGCTAATGAACTTAAAGCTATTGATAAAGTATTAAAATCAGGAGAAAGACCTGTAACTGCAATACTTGGAGGATCTAAAGTTTCAACTAAAATTACCATTATAGAAAATATTTTACCTGCTATCGACAATTTGATTATTGGTGGCGGAATGGCTTTTACATTTATTAAAGCTCTTGGAGGTAAAATCGGAACTTCATTAGTGGAAGAAGATAAATTACCTTTAGCTTTAGAAATTCTGGGTAAAGCAAAACAACATAATGTAAAAGTATATCTTCCTTCTGATACGATCATTGCAGAGAGTTTCAGTAATGACGCAGATAGAAAAGAAGTTGATATTTATTCAATTCCTGAAGGTTGGATGGGTCTTGATGCAGGTCCGAAATCCAGAGATCAGTTCAATGATGTATTACTAGATTCAAGAACAATTTTATGGAACGGTCCTATAGGAGTTTTCGAAATGTCAAACTTTGCTGCAGGTACCATTGCTTTAGGTGACAGCATTGCGGAAGCTACAAAACAAGGTGCATTTTCTTTAGTTGGAGGTGGAGATAGTGTTGCTTTTGTAAAACAATTTGGCTATGGCAACAAAGTAAGCTATGTTTCTACAGGAGGTGGTGCGATGCTTGAAAGTCTTGAAGGTTTAGAACTTCCAGGTGTTGCCGCAATTAATAATTAAACATTTTATTTTTTGAAAGTTAAAGTCCGCTGAAAAACTTAGCGGACTTTTTTATGGTCAGATTTTTTCAAAATTTAATTTTTAAAATAAATCGAAAAAAGTGACCTTCAGAAATGCATTTAAAATCAATAAATAGAAATTTTTCAATGCTTGATATATAATTTAAATTTTAAGATAAGAATATAGTGTTTCTGAATGAATTTACTTTTTCAGTTTGAAATTTTCACTTTTTTTCAATTTTTCAACTTTTCAATTTCTAGCTTGAATTTATTATCAAATTGTTTTGTCAATTTTTAGCCTACCTTTATAGGGATTCAAATTTGACAAGCGTTAAATTATAAATTTTCAGAATTTGTATTTTTAAATAATATTTTTTTTCCTTTTGCTAAATTTTCTATGAATAGTAATTATTGTGCTAAAGATTATTTCATCATTCGTTATAAAATTTCATGTGAAAATTGGAAAGTAGAGTAGAGTAAAAAAAGAAATACTCAAGAAAAATTCCTGAGTTTATAGTTTTTCTTCTAAAAATGCTGAAAATTGACCTTTAGAAACGGTTCAAAAAACGGTTTTCTACTTTTTCTCGATAATATAGATCAAACTTGAAAATTCGTTTGAAAAAAGCGCTTTTACGTTAGAAATCGTTCCGTAGATGGTAGCTTTTAGCCAAAAAAGAGGAGATTTTTTATATTTTTCGCTCAACATAGAGATGTAGTATGAATCTAAAACCAGAGGTTTAATTTTTCTCATTTTCCAATTTGGTTTCTTCGAGATCAGATTTTCCATTCCTTTTTTTGAAAAATGATAGACGTGTCTTGGTACATCATAAGCTGCCCAATATTCTTGATAATGTTTTGCGTCGTAAGAAGTGGGGTTCGGAACGGCGATTATGAGTAATCCTTTTTCTTTTAATTTTTTGTTAAAGATTTCAAGCATTTCATCTTGATTTTCCACGTGCTCGAAGACATGCCAAAGTGTAATGGCATCTAAACTTTGATCGTCAATAGTGTTGATATTATCTAAAACTGTAGCTTTTGAAATCTTATTTTTTGCTGCATTTCTGGCATCAGAATTTGGCTCAAACCCGAAAGTTTCGAAATCGTTTTCTATGTATTTTACAAATTCTCCTGCACCACATCCGTAATCTAAAACTCTTGAACCCTTTTTAATTCTGTCTAAAAGAATTGTTTTTTTATACTGTAAATTGAAAGATTGTAAGAATTTATAAAGTTTTTCTTTCAAACTTCCTGAGTCCTGATGATGAGAAATGTAATCTTCACTTTCATAATATTTTGAAATATTGGATGGAATAGGGGTAGTTTTGAAAACACCTTCTGTTTCCGTTTCTTTAATCTCAAAAATTTCCTGTGAAAGAAAATGATCTTTAATTTTCATTATTTATATCTTAATTTAAAATGAAATTTGAAGCTGTTTTCAGCCTCAAATTTCAATTAACTTTATTTAAATTGTTTCTATGTTTCACGTGAAACATCTCCTAATTATCGTCCTAAATAGACCAATAAAACGTTGATATCGGCAGGAGAAACACCACTTATTCTACCAGCTTGAGCTACTGTTTTTGGTCTTACATTATTCATTTTTTGTTTTGCTTCCGCAGATAAACTTGATATTTTTAAATAATCAAAATCTTCCGGAATCTTTACATTTTCTAGACGATTTAGTTTTGCTACATTTTCTTTTTCCTTTTCGATATAGCCTTTGTATTTAATATTTACCTCTGCCTGTTCTCTTACTTCGTCATCAAATTGAGAAGTAAATTCTTTTATAACATCGATATTATCTAATTTTTCTAAGGTAATATTTGGTCTTGTTAGGAACTGAGATGCTCTGTAGGCCTGATCTACCGGATTACTTTCTATGCTTTCTAAAATAGGATTAATAACTCCAGGTTTTAAAGAAGTTTCTCGTAAAAAGGTCTCAAGTTCCTGGCTTTTAGCTACCTTCTCCTGAACTCTTTTTAATCTTTCTTCTTTTGCTAAACCAAGTTCAAAAGCTTTTTCCGTTAACCTTATATCTGCATTATCCTGTCTTAAAAGAAGCCTATATTCTGCTCTGGAAGTAAACATTCTGTACGGTTCTTCAGTTCCTTTTGTAATTAAATCATCTACTAAAACGCCGATATATGCTTCGTCTCTGTTGAGAATAAATTCTTCCTTTTCTTTTACTTTATTGTGAGCATTGATTCCTGCAATTAAACCTTGTCCTGCTGCTTCTTCATATCCAGTTGTACCATTAATTTGACCTGCGAAATATAAATTATCTACTAATTTTGTTTCTAAGGTATGCTTTAATTGGGTAGGAGGGAAGTAATCGTATTCAATGGCATATCCAGGACGAAACACTTTTACATTTTCGAATCCAGGGATATGTTTCATTGCTTTAATCTGAACATCTTCAGGAAGTGAAGAACTGAACCCATTGACATAGATTTCTACTGTTTTCCAACCTTCAGGTTCTACGAAAAGCTGATGTCTGTTTCTTTCAGCAAAACGATTGATTTTATCCTCAATACTTGGACAATATCTTGGACCTAAACTTTGGATTGTACCATTAAACATAGGGCTTCTGTCGAATCCTTCACGTAAAATATCATGAACTGTTTCGTTAGTGTAAACGATGTGACAGCTTAATTGTTTGGTTAATTTAGGTGTGTCTAAATAGCTGAATTTTTGAGGGTTTTCATCTCCTTTTTGTTCTTCCATTTTGGAATAGTCAAGGCTTCTTCCATCTACTCTCGGTGGAGTACCGGTCTTCATTCTTCCTGCTTCAAAACCCAAAGAAACCAATTGTTCGGTGATGCCAAAAGCTCTCGGTTCACCCATTCTTCCACCGCCTAATTGCTTGTCGCCAACGTGTATAAGACCATTCAGAAATGTTCCGTTTGTAAGAACTACAGATTTTGATCTGATCTCGATTCCTAATGAAGTTACAACTCCTGCAGCTTTACCGTTTTCGATAATAAGCTGTTTTACCATATCCTGAAAGAAATCCAGGTTCGGGGTGTTTTCTAATGCTAAACGCCATTCTTCTGCAAAAAGCATTCTGTCATTTTGAGTTCTTGGAGACCACATTGCAGGACCTTTGGAAAGATTAAGCATCTTGAATTGTATAGCAGATTTATCTGCTATTATTCCTGAATATCCTCCCATTGCATCGATTTCTCTTACAATTTGTCCTTTTGCAATTCCTCCCATTGCAGGGTTGCAGCTCATCTGCCCAATAGTCTGCATGTTCATTGTAACAAGCAGCGTTTTTGAACCCAAATTGGCTGCTGCAGCTGCTGCTTCACATCCTGCGTGACCGGCACCAACTACAATTACGTCATATATTTCTGAAATCATTTCTTTATTGCTTATTTTAAGCCTTAAATTTTAATCTTTTTTATAAATGTTTCACGTGAAACATTATTGTAAATTACAAGCTATAATCGCCTATATGCTGTGTTTTTAGCCCCGATCGCAGCAATTGTTTGAGCTCATTTTCTTTTTGAAAAAAAGAAAATAGCGAGTGCGGAGAGCGGGATTAAGCTTCTAAAAAATAAAACTTAATTGTATTTTGCTAAATAAAAATCTTCTTTGCTTCGCATCAACTTTTCTTCTTCCTCGGTTTTATCTTTATATCCGCTAAGATGAAGAATACCGTGAGCCAAAACTCTTCTCAGTTCTTCTTCGAAATTTTTGGAAAGGGTAGAAGCGTTGTCTGAAATGCGCTGCAAAGATACGAAAATCTCGCCGCTTATTGTTTTACCTTTTACATAGTCGAATGTAATGATGTCGGTATAGTAATCGTGCTGTAAATAATCCTGATTTACTTTTAATAAATATTCGTCGTCACAGAAGATATAATTTATTTCTCCGACTTTTTTTCCTTCAGAAAGAATAATTTCTTCCAGCCATGTTTTGTAGTCTGTATTTACAGATTCAGGTAAGTTTTCGTAAAAGAATTGTATCATTGTATTAAAACCAGTGTCCTAAAATAACACTGAATATGCCTTTTTGATTGTTTTTTAGTGAGTGGCTGAAATTGAATTTGATCTGTCCAAACGGAGATCTATAGCCTATTGTTGCTCCCATTGAGCTATAATTAACCTTTACCGCATCTTCGAAAGTAATATCGTTTGAAAGGTTGGCAAAAGAAAAATTACCGCTCAGGAATAAGTTTTTATAAAATTTGAATTGCAGATCGTTTGAAATCAAGACCACATTATTGGTATTAAGCTGAGCGAAATAAAATCCTGCAAAATTGTGAAAGTTGATAATATTCTGCTCAAAAATTCCACCCAATCTGTACTGGTAGAACTGTGGCAGATTTTCTCCAATTGTAATTCCGCCATAAAGATTTAAATGATAGCTCAGCTTTCTGATGAGTGGTAAATTAATTCTTACATCAGTTTTTACTTGGATAAGACGTTTGTCGACTTCAGATTTAAGAAGATCGATCACTTTACCTTCAGCGTTTAAATAAAATCCCCTGGTTGGAAAATCGCGGTCATTTTGGGTATCGCTTTTTAAAAATACGTACGGATTCAGAAAGCGGTTGTATCTTTTATTTAAACCGTTCATATCTGCTTCAAAATAATCATGACTGATTCCTGCTCCGATTGCAAATTTATCTTTCCATACAGATTGTATATAAGCTTCGTTTCGCAACCACTGCCATTTATCTATGCTTATATTATCATTTCCTCTCAAATCGAAACTCATTCCGGAAGAGTAAATACCAAAGCCAGGAATGTAGCCATTATCAATAAAATAGTTTAAATAATATCTCGGTTTATCTCCGACAACAACATCTAAGGATAAGTTTGAATTTTTAAATAACAATCTTTTTGCTGAATAATTTAAAAGAAGACCAGTTTTGAAAATTTCATCATAATGCAAACCGACTTTCAGAAAATGTCTTGCTTCATCTTCGGTAACATATAATTTCAGATAATTAAAATTATTTTCTGTAACAATGTCGTAATTGATGAATCGATAGTTGTTTGTAGCAATAAGTTTGTCTAAACCTTTGTTGATACTTCCGTATGTCTGCATGGATGGAAGACGCAGTCCCATTTTACCAAGAACATAGTTTTTACCGTAAATACGGCCTCCTTCTATTGAAATGCTGTCAATCTTATAAACATTAGAATAAATTTGATTTATGGGCTGTCTAAGACGGTCAAATTCACGTTTAGGAAGTTGATCCAGAATTGCTGAATACTTCAGCCCTTCAACATAGCCGCTATCCAGAATTTTTTTCTTGTCATCGTAGCTTGTTGCGGTCATTCCGGTTAGATTGGGCTTGATGTTGATATCCGTATATTTATATTGTCTTCTGGTATCTTTTTGAATTCCGAAATCAATTACCTGGTTTAGTATTGCTATAATGTTATTTAAATCTTCTCTTTTTGAAAGATCCTGATTCAGGTCTACCCCAATTACAATATCAATTCCTTTTTCTTTTAAAGGTTTTGAAGGGTAATTGACCGTCATTGCGCCGTCAATATAAATACTGTCTCCAATTTTTACAGGATCCATTAATGAAGGAAACGCTGAACTCGCCATGATAGACTGTACCAAATCTCCTTTTTCAAAAATTTCCATATTTCCGCTTTCGAGATTTGTGGCGATGCACATGAAAGGAATTGGCAGTTTTGAAAAATCATTAATGCTTGAAACGTTTTTAAATAACTCTTTTAAAAGATAGACATTCTTTTGTCCGGAGCTGATGGAAGAGGGAAGGGTTATTTTTCCGTTTTTCAGAGGAATTGAAAAAAGATATTTATCGACCGATTTGTTGAAAAAAGTGCTTTCTTTTCTTGATTTTGGATCACGTATCAATGAATAGAAATCGGTATCCATTACAATTTTTTCGATCTCTTTTCCGGAATAGCCGGATGCATACAGACCTCCGACAATAGCACCCATACTTGTTCCTGAAATATAATCGACTTTAACCCCTAAAGAATCTAATACTTTGAGAACGCCGACGTGAGAAAAACCTTTTGCTCCGCCACCTGCCAGTGAAAGCCCGATTTTTGGATTTTTCGGAATCACAAGATTCTTTTTTACCTGTGACTGTATCAGAAGTAATTGGAATGCAAATAATAGGATCAGGAGCTTTCTCATAGGCTAATCTTTTACATAAATCCGTTTCACACGTGGCGAAATGGAGGTTAGAACTTCATAGGTTATCGTTTTGCAGTATTCTGCGAATTCTTTTAAGCTTGGTTTAGCATTAAAAACAGTTACCGTATCGCCTTCTTTTACATTGGGAACATCGTCTACTTTAATCATCATCATGTCCATACAAATGCTACCGACAATCGGAGCGAGAGTTTTATTAATTCCCACATTTCCTATCTGGTTTCCAATTAATCTCGGAATTCCGTCGGCATATCCTACAGGAATGGTGGCGATTTTTGTTTTATGATCTGCTTTAAATCTACGGCTGTACCCTACAGATTCACCTTTGTCTACAACAGAAATTTGTGAAATTACGGTTTTAAAGCTTACAACAGAATGCAGTTGTTTTTGTATTTCACTATTTGGTGATTCTCCTAACATTCCTATCCCGATTCTTACCATATCATATTGATGATTGGTATAGCTGGTAATTCCTGATGAATTTAAAATATGACGGATAGGAGTGTATCCCAATTTTTCTATTAAATAGGTTGAATTTTTTTCAAAAGTTTTTAGCTGATTTAAAGTAAATTCTTTTTCTTCCGGTATATCTGAAGACGAAAGATGGCTGAAAATACTTTGAACTTTTAAATTTTTATGATCTAAAGTCTGGCTTAATTGATCCAATTCACATTCCTTAAAACCAAGACGATGCATTCCTGTCTCCAATTTGATATGAATAGGATACTTTTTATCATAACCCGATTTCTGAACTGCCTGATAAAATAGTTCCAAAACACGGAAACTGTAAATTTCAGGTTCTAAATTATATTCAATCACCGTTTCATAACTGTGTTGCTCCGGATTCATGACAACAATAGGAACGGTAATTCCTTTTTTTCGAAGTTCAACTCCTTCATCCACAAAAGCTACTCCCAAATAATCGATGTGATGATGCTGTAAAAATTCGGAAATCTCATAACTTCCTAAGCCATATGAGTTTGCTTTTACCATGGCCATCATTTTTGTGGCTGGCTTCAGCAAAGATTTGTGATAATTGATGTTATGAAGGATTGCATTGAGGTTAATTTCTAAAACAGTGTCGTGCTTTCTGAGTTCAAGAATGTCTTTAAGCTTTTCAATCTCAAATTTTCTTGCCCCTTTTAGTAATATGATCTGATTTTCAAGTTCAGTAAGATGTTTACTGTCAACTAATTCCTGAGTATTAATAAAAGTAAAAGTTTTAGCTTTAAATAATTCACTGAATTTTGATATTTCATTTCCGATCAGGAAAACAGAATCAAATTTTTGTTCATTTACCAAATCAGAAACTTCCTCATACAGTTCTTTAGAATTTGAATTGACTCCAACAATATCTGTTAACACCAAAGATTTCTTCGGTTTATTGTATTCATTTAAAAATTGAAGAGCAGTTTTCAGAGAATCGAGGTCAAGATTGAAAGAATCATTAATCACAATATTACTCTTAATTCCTTCAATCGCTTCAAGCCTCATTTCAACGGCCTTCAGAGCGTTGATTTTCTCGACGATCTTTTTATTTTCGACTCCTACCTCCTTTAAAACTGTTAAAAGCGCCAAAGCATTAGTTAACGTCGCTTCGTCTCTTTGATGAGCGGGAAAAGATATTTCTTCATCAAAATATTCTACAACAACGTCTTCGTTTTTCGAGATATTGTTTTTAAAGTAAACTTGGTTGTAATCTTTGAAACCGTAAGAGATTAATTTTTTATCAGAATATAATTCTCTTACTTTTTTATCAACCGATAAATTGTCACCGTTGTAAATAATAACTTCGGAATCTTTGAAGAGTTTAATTTTTTCATCAATCAACTCGTCTTCCGATTTGAAATTCGCCAAGTGAGCAGTTCCGATATGCGTAAGCAAACCAATCTGCGGATGGAAAATAGTTTCCAGTTTTTCCATTTCGTTTGGTTTGGAAATCCCGACTTCAAAAATTCCAAGTTCGTGAGAATCATTTATCTGAAGCAGAGAAAGCGGAAGACCGATCTGAGAATTAAAACTTTTCGGACTTTTTACCGTAGGAAATTCGTTCCAAAGGCATTGATACAACCATTCTTTTAAAATAGTTTTTCCATTACTTCCCGTAATTCCGATCGATTTTAAATGAGAATTTTCGAAATGAAACTTGGCTAATTTTTGAAGAAACTCCACCGAATTTTCAACAATAATCCAAGTTATATTTTCAAATTGCGGGAATTGATGTTCAGAAATAATAACATTGATTCCTCTGTCAATAGCAGATTCAATAAATTTTTCCCCTGAATTTTTATGAGTGTTGATGGCAATAAACGCAGTATTTTTAGTAGAATAAATAATCCTGCTGTCAAAAGCAATGTTTTTGATCATTAAACTTCTGTCTCCAATAACTTTTGAATTGGTGATTTCTGCGATTTGATTTATAGTGTAGTTCATAAACTACTTTTCTGTAATTAAGTTATAATTAGAATCGGGATTTCTGAAATTGTTGATCATGTTCAAAAGATTTATTTGATTTCCTGAAATTTCGTAAATGATAGAGTTGTGCTTTGTTACCAATAGTTTATGAAATTCCGTGTCTTCATATTTTTGGTGAATAAGATTTCCATTTTCAAGTAAAGATATTTTTCTTTCTAAAATTTCATAAAAATCCTCCAAAACATCAAAGCCCCAATTTTCAATGAGAAAATCTTCCAGAATTTCCAAATCTGATTTGGCTCTATTTGTCCAAAAAATGTACATTTTTCTTTTTTGCAATTCTTTCTTTTGCTTCATTCATTACAATCGAATGCTCCGTAATTCTTCCGTTTTTTACGTCTTCAATTCCTTCTCGAATAGCATTCAAAATATCATCTTTAGAATTTTTTTCCGGCTCAATAATTTCTGCAATCTTCAACAACTCTTCCGGAAGAAATTTTTTCTCTTTCATTTTTCTAAAAAATGTAGGCTCAGAAATCCCGCTTTTTTCAATGATATATTTCAACTTGAAGGGCGAATTTTTCAAAATCTCATCAATAGAATTGCTGATTTTTATATAATTTTTGATTTCTAATATCATTTTTTGAGAGTTTTTACTATTAAATTTTAAACAAAATTAAAAATAAATATGATATTAATCCTCTTTTTTATTCAAAACTTCATCCACAAAAACTCTTCGGCTTACAGCATCGTAAGATTCTGTTTCTCCGAGTTCTACAAGATCTTTTCCTGCGGAAGTTCTCATTGAATAATTAGCAAGATTTCCTGTTCTTCTGCAAATCGCATGAACTTTGGTAACATATTCTGCAGTCGCCATCAAATTAGGCATCGGTCCGAAAGGTCTTCCCAAAAAATCCATATCGAGGCCGGCAATTACCACTCTGATTCCGCTGTTTGCCAATTGATTGGCTACATCTACAATGCCTTCATCAAAAAATTGAGCTTCATCAATTCCCACAACATCGCAATTGGAAGCCAACAGCAGTATTTCATTAGGATTTTCCACCGGGGTGCTGCGAATTTTATTCTGATTATGAGAAATTACGTCCTCATCAGAATATCGCACATCTATTTTTGGTTTAAAAATTTCCACATTCTGCCCCGCCATTTCTGCTCTTCTCAGCCTTCGGATCAACTCTTCGGTTTTTCCGGAAAACATTGAGCCACAAATAACTTCCATCCAACCGCTTTGTTTGGAATGATTAATTGTATTTTCTAAAAACATTTGTTAAATTAGCCGTAATATTTTAACCTCAAAAGTAAGCAAATTTTAACAAGAATCTACGATGCAGAACATTCAAGATTTACAGGAAAAGATTTTTTTTGAATCCAGAAATCTATTAGATATTTTGGGCAAAATAAACAATGTTGACGAGCTGATTTCAAAGCATGATCTGATTAATGATCTCGCTGAAAAAACTTCTTTTTTAAAATTGCTTCACAAAAATCTGGAGCATTACAACGGCGAAAATATCGGTTTTTCTGATAATGCATTGCTGAATGATGAGCCTGTAACTGAGGAAGAAGCTATTTTTAACAATGAACTAAATGAAATTGGTGAAAATTATCCGGAAACAGATAATGAAATTTCTACAGAAGAACAGGAAGCCATTTTTGACCATCAACTGACTGAAATCATCGAAAGTGATTTTCATGAAAATATGGTAAACCTCGCAGAAGAAAACCAGCCTGAAGCGGATGTGAATTTTGTTTCGGACGAGATTTCTGATCATTTGCAACTTGAAGAAGAGGCCGTTTTCAATAATCAGTTAAATGAAATTGATGAGGACGAAGAACCGGAAAATACGGATCAGGTTCTGAGTTTTGTAGATGAAGAGCGCATTTTGGAAGATTCTCAGCCCGAAAATGATGATGATCTTGATGAAAATATTTTTGATCAGCCGGTTACTGAAGAGGAAGAGGTTTTCAATGATCAGTTAAATCAAATTGCTGAAAATGAGATTCTTTCTGAAGAAAAAGAAGTTATAGAAGATATTTTTGAGGTTGAACAAAATGAAGATGAAATTCTGATTGAAGAAACCGAAACCGAATATCAGTCTAATGAATTCAACCATAATCAGGAAGAAATAATCACTGAAAACTCTAATGTAGAAGCAATTTTAACCGAAATAAAAAAAGATTCAGAAGCTGAAATTGTTGGTGAGAAAACGGATTTAAAAGCTGAAGACTCAGAAAGAAGAAAGATTGTTGAAATAGAAAAACCGGAGGCTGAAATAGACCAGGAAAATCTTAAATCAGACGAAAGCTTTGAAAACATGGAAGCATATCGTCAGGAAAAAAAGATAAAATTAGCGAATATCAGAGGGTTAAAAAATATTCAGACTTTGTTTGATGATGATCCTTTGGAAAGAGAAACTCCGCATGAAAAAGTTGAAATTCCTGTGGTAAAAGAAGACACCGGAAGTTTGATTAAAACAAATATTCCTACAGATTTTATGGAGGCTGAAAAGCTAAGACCAGAATTCAGACTAGATCTAAACGACAGAATTGCATTTACAAAAGTTTTGTTTGGCGGGAGTCAATCGGATTTAAATAATGCCATGACGGAACTGAACAGCTGCAGAAATCTGGAAGAAGCAAAAGAATATCTAAGTGATCTTTATTACGCAAAAAGCTGGGATAAAGTGGATGAATACGCACAGAGACTGTGGATTTTGGTAGAAAATAAGTTCGCGTAAAAACTTAAATGAATAAAACGATAACAATTTTCGGAAGACAAATAAAACTTAGAAGGATTCTGTTTTATAGTATTTTTATTGTTATTTTTTCTATTTACAGTTTTGTTGAAAAGCCTTTTATTAAGTCAATTTATCTAAAAAGTGACATTGAATATTTTGCAAATAATCATTTTTGGAAAATTTATCTTGTAATTATTATTTTCTTTTTACTATTCGGATTTTTCAAAATTGAAAAAAGTAAAGAAGCAATAGGAGGATTTGTTCTTGCAACCATATTTTTTTTAATAGTTGGTTATGTTTGGCTCAATCATTTTATTACAACGCAAACTTTATTTTTAAATCAGATAAAATCTGTTGAAAAGAAAAAGGTTGTTTATCAGGTTTTTAATCACGATAAAATAATTTCACTTAGCAATAAGACTAACGAAGAATTTATTTTCGATGATAGTTTTACAGAGAAAATAGATAGAAAAAGAAAAATGAACCAACAAAAATCTTTATCACAATTAAAACATGGGGATACCATAAATGTGTTTTATGATAAAGGCTTGTTTGGATTCAAATATTTGAATTAATGAGCGGTATACTGTATTTTGTTCCGACACCCGTCGGAAATCTTGAAGATATGACTTTCAGAGCGATTAATACGCTGAAAGAAGTAGATTATATTTTGTGTGAAGACACGAGAACTTCGGGAATTCTCCTGAAACATTTTGAGATTTCGAAACCTCTAAAATCTTATCATCTTCACAACGAACATCAGGCGACAGAAAAAGTGATTGCTGACCTGAAAAATGGTCAGAATATCGCCATTATAACCGACGCAGGAACGCCAGGAATTTCAGATCCCGGTTATTTGCTGGCAAAAGCAGGAGCAGATCATGATCTTGAAATGATTTGTCTTCCCGGTGCAACAGCTTTGATTCCTGCTTTGGTGGTTTCCGGATTACCCAATAATGAATTTCTTTTTGCAGGTTTTCTTCCGCAGAAAAAAGGCAGACAAACGAAGCTTAAACAATTGGCTGAAGAGAAAAAAACAATTGTTTTGTATGAAAGTCCGCACAAGATCAATACAACTTTAGAGCAAATCAAAGAATTTTTCGGCGAAGAAACAAAAGCAAGCTTAAGCCGGGAGATTTCCAAAAAATTTGAAGAAACCAAGAGAGGAACAATCAATGAATTAATAGAATTTTCTAAAAGTAAAACTTTAAAAGGTGAGATTGTTTTAATTGTCAATAATTCTGTAAAATAATTTCATTGAAAAAACTTATTTTTATACTTCTGTCCGGCTTTTTTTCTGCACAAACTAATCAATACAAAGAAATTCTTTTATCTAAACAGCTTGGAAAAGAAGTACATTCATATTCTAAAGGGTATGGTATTGTATCTGACGCTAAAATTTCATCATCTTCCATCATAGATTCTTTGGGAAATATTTCATTTAATTATCCTTTTAAAAGTGAAATTCTCCGACTCTCGAAAGACAGATTCATTCTGCAAGTAAAAGATGGAGATGCCATCGGAAAAACGGCTTTGATTGATGCTAAGGGAAATCAGTTGATCCCATTAGATAAATTTAAATATAAAACCTGGGAAAATAAAGACCGTTTAATTGTATCACGAGATGGAAAAGACGGTGTTTACGACTACAACGGAAAAGAAATTATTCCTTTTCAGGATAAAATAGAATTTGCGAACGAAAGCAGATTTTTCATTAAAAGAGATAAACTTTGGTTTATTTATAATTTTGACGGACAACAGGTTTCTGAAAGAGAGTTCAAAGAAAACCTGAGATTTTACAAAGGAAAAGTATATTTAAATACAGGAACCAAAACCGGAGAAGTGGTTGATATTGATGGTAAAACAGTCAGTCAGTTTTCAGATCATTACATTGAAGATATTAATGGTTTTCCTTTTTTAATAACGAAAGATATTGCCAGGAATAAGTATGGGATTGTAGATGAAAATGAGCAGGTTTTAGCAGAAAACATTTACGAACAGGCTTATGTAGGGAGAAATTATATTTACCTTATTAAAGATAATAAAGTAAGTGTCTTTGATAAAACACAAAAAAAAGTTTTCCCTACCGAATATCATTATGTGAATCATTTATTCAATGGCAATTTTAAGACGCTTAAAGATTATAAAAATCCTAAAATTGCTGTTATTAAAGTGAGTGGTGAGGTGATTTTACCAAAAGAATACGACGTTGTAGAAAGTTTTAAAATAAAAGGTGAAGATTATGTTTTTGTAAGCAAAGGCAATGAAGAGAAGCTTTTAGATAAAAACTTTGAAAGTGTTTTGAAAGATGGCTTTCAGATTGAGAAAATCTTTTTTAATAATGTCATTGTTAAAAAAGAAGAAACGTATTATAAATTTTCACCGAAAGATAAATCTTATACGCCGATTAAAGATATTGTTTCCATAAAGCCATTTCAGTTTTACCCTGCCATTATCTGTAAAAATAAAGAAAATCTTTACGGAATGCTTGATGAGGAGGGAAAAGAAATTGTTCCTTTTATCTACGATGATATCGTAAGTTTTCTTTCCGGAGATGAAGTTATAGTACAAAAAGGAGATAAGTTTGGAGTTACCAATCTCAAAAATGAGCCCCTTAAAGAGGTGGTTTATGATAAATATTCTGCAGATAACAAAAAACTTACCCTTACAAAAGACAAAGAGTCGGAAGTTATTGACTTTAGTTCTTCCGAAGACAAAGTAATGTTTTAGAAAACCTTTAGTTTGTGAATTTAAAATTCGCAAAGACAAATTATCTATATTTGCAAACCGAATAATTTATTTATTACACTCAATTTTTAAAATAAATAATCATTATATGAAACTATTAGAAGGAAAAGTAGCGCTAATTACCGGAGCTACAAGAGGAATCGGAAAAGGTATTGCCGAAATTTTTGCCCAGCAAGGTGCAAAAGTGGCTTTTACTTATGCCGGATCTGTAGATAAAGCGAAAGAATTGGAAACTGCTTTAAGTTCTGTAACTCAAATTAAAGGTTATCAGTCTGATGCTTCAGATTACGATGCAGCGCAAAAATTGGTAGATGATGTAATGGCTGAATTTGGTAAAATTGATATTCTAGTAAACAATGCAGGTATTACGAAGGATAATCTTCTGATGAGAATGTCTAAAGAAGATTGGGATACCATTATCAAAGTAAATTTAGATTCTGTATTCAACCTTACAAAGGCGGTAATTAAGCCAATGATGAAGGCAAAATCAGGTTCTATCATCAATATGACTTCTGTAGTGGGAGTAAAAGGAAATGCAGGACAGGCAAATTATGCAGCTTCAAAAGCTGGTGTAATTGGTTTTACCAAATCTATTGCTTTGGAGCTGGGTTCAAGAAACATCCGTTGCAACGCAATTGCTCCGGGATTTATTGAGACTGAAATGACAGCTGCTTTAGACGAAAAAACAGTTCAGGGATGGAGAGAAGGTATTCCTTTAAAAAGAGGAGGACAACCTGAAGACGTGGCAAATGCATGCGTATTCTTAGGGAGTGAAATGTCATCTTATATTTCCGGTCAGGTTTTAAATGTTGACGGTGGAATGTTGACTTAATAAGATTTAAGCTAAATATTCGATCCCTCTCATAAAGCTTATGAGAGGGATTTTTATTCTGCATCAATGTAATTTCTCAACCAGATCTGAAGATCTTTTTCTGGGGAAAGATTGATTTTTTTTCTGAAGTTATAACGGTTATTCTCAATAGTTTTTACCGCTTTGAAGGTATAATCTGCAATCTCTTTTGTCGTAAAACCTAAATAGATGTATGCTGCAAAAGTAAGTTCGCTGGGTTTTAAAGCTTCATTTAGTTTGAGCATTTTAGCCTGAAATTTCGGATAAACTTCCTGAAATCTGGTGTAAAACGAAGGATTATTGTCTTTTGCGAGTTGTATTACTTCATCAAAAGCTTCATTAAGCTGCTGTTTCAGTTTGTTAGATTCCTGTTCCTGCAGTTCTTTTTCTTTGATAAGTTTTTCGGTTATTTCAATTGTTTTTTGAGTTTTATGCTTTGATTTTTTTAAAAGATAAATGATGAAACCTGTGATGATGATAAGTAAAGAAATGATAATGAATGTTGTCCTCCAGGTATTTTTTACTTCCTCATCATGCTTTATTTTTTCTTCTTTCATAACCTGATTAAGAGCGAAATCACGTTCTTTCTTCATTCTTTCATCGAGCTCATTGTGTATTTTAAGATAGAGATCCTGGTAATATTTTGCTTCATCGGAAATTCCCTGTGAGATTTTAAGCTCGGCAATTTTCCTGTACAGTTCGCTCAGAATATCTGGGAAATTATTGTGATCGAAGTTTTTCAAAGCCTGATTATAAAATTTTTGAGCTTCGGAATAATTTTTCTGTGAAGCATAAAGATTTCCCAAACCCATCAATGATTCAATTTTACAAGGATGTTCATTCTCCTTAAAATATTCCAATGATTTGTTGTAATAATTCTTTGCAGAATCGATCTTATTTTGTTTCAGATAATAATTTCCATATCCCAAACAGGAGCAGCCATTTTGAACATAATCATCTTTAAAATCAATTGTTTTCAGAATCTTATTTTCTTTTTGCAAAAAATAAAACATAGAATCCGGCTTATTGATGTTCTCATAAATATAGCTCAGATTAGAATATGCAGCACTTTCCGTAAGTAAATCTGTAGGAGTTTTTTGTTTTTTACCGTCTAAAATCTCCAGTGCTTTCCGATAGTGTTTAAAAGAGAGAGTATAAAGCTCTAAAAGCAGATAATTACTGCCTAATAATGAAGAAATTCGGGCTGAATGCGTTTCATCGGTTTCCAGGTAATCAGAATATTTTTGTGCTTGCTTGGCATAATCAATGCTTTGTTTAAATTTGGCCTGATCATAATAATAGGAAGCAAGATAAAAATATCCGTACGATAATCCTTTCTCATATTGAGATTGCTTTGAAAGCTTAATGATCTTTTCTGAATAATTTAAAACATTGTTTGATTTTCCAGTTATATAAAACTGTTCTATACTTTCTATAAGCCGATCTGCTTCTAAGCTAGAATTTGTATTCTGCGCATGAAAAAAACATGACCAGAGAATCATAATCAGCACGAGCCTGATGGAGAAAAAATATATTATTTTCAATTGATTTGTGTTTTTTTATTAATACAACAAGACAGCAAAAAATTAATTGTTAATAACAAACAGTTAATTTTCAAATTGTTGATTGTAATGTAAGGAAAAATCAAAGGCAATTTTTATGCCATTGAATTCTTAATAAATGTAAGAATATTTGGAAGAAGAAGTTCAATTTAAAAGAAAAAAAATCCGGACACTTTTAAACCCTACAGGCCAAAATATCCGGAGATTCTTTTTTCATCATTTGTGTTCTGAACTCTGAATTGAACAATGCAAATAGACAGAAATTCGAAAAAAAATGCAAAAATACAGCCCCTCAATTAGCCCTCTAGTTCGGGTAATGCTTTAAACAGGGAGTTTTCCATATGGTTAAAAATTATTGCTGTAAAATGAAGCAAAAAAGGTTTTAACGAAATTTAACTATTAAAAACTTGATTTTCCTGTTCCTGAACTCTGATAAAAGTCGTTCTTTTTGACAATTCTTTCAATGTGGAAGCTCCCACATAAGTGCAGGTTGAGCGAACACCACCCAAAATATCTTTCACAGTTTCTGAAACAGAACCTTTGTAAGCAACCTTCACGGTTTTACCTTCTGAAGCTCTGTATTCTGCCACACCTCCTGAATGTTTATCCATTGCTGTTTTAGAACTCATTCCGTAGAAGAGTTTGAATTTTTTACCGTTTTCTTCCACCATTTCGCCACCGCTTTCGTCATGACCGGCAAACATTCCGCCCAACATCACAAAATCGGCTCCGCCTCCAAAAGCTTTGGCAACATCTCCGGGAACTTTACAGCCTCCGTCTGCAATGATGTGGCCTTTCAAACCATGCGCTGCATCGGCACATTCAATAATGGCAGAAAGTTGCGGATAACCAACTCCGGTTTTTACTCTCGTTGTACAAACCGAACCCGGACCTATTCCGACTTTAATAATATCTGCACCGACTAAAAGAAGCTCTTCCACCATTTCTCCGGTTACGACATTTCCTGCCATAATAATTTTATCGGGGAAATTGGTTCTTGCTTTCTTCACAAATTCAACGAAATGCTCAGAATAACCATTGGCAACATCTATACAGAGAAACTCGATTTTTGGGTGCTTTTCGAGGATGGTTTTTATTTTCTCCTCATCAGATTTTCCGGTTCCGGTGCTCAAAGCAATATACTGATGAATTTCTTCAGGTTGATTATTTAAAAAGTTGCTCCATTCTTCCGGAGTGTAGTGTTTGTGAATAGCCGTGATGATCTTATCTTTTGCTAATTCAGCAGCCATTTCGAAAGTTCCGACTGTATCCATATTGGCGGCAATGATGGGAGTTCCTGTCCATTTTTTTTTGGTATGTCTGAAGGTGAATTCTCTTTCAAGATTTACTTCAGAGCGGGACTTTAATGTTGAACGTTTGGGTCTGAACATTACGTCTTTGAATCCCAGTTTTATATCATATTCTATACGCATATTTTGGAAAATTATTTTACTTAAAATTAAGCAAAAGATTTTTAGAAATCTCGAAAGAAAATGTTTTATAAAATATTTATGAGTGATGCAAAAAATGATTTCCCACGGATTGCACGGATTTTCACGGGTGATTGAGAATGTAATTGCCACGAATGCACGAATATTTTAAAATATAAGAGTAAATAATTTGTGCATTCGTGGCAAAAACGGCATGAATTGACTAAAAAATATGAACGGAATTATTAAGAAGTTCAGAACAAACATTTAGCGCAAACATCAGTGCAAATCTGTGGGAAATTTATTCACAAAATCTGTTTTATCATCATTTGAAATATCCTATTTTTGGTTTCATGGATTTTCCTGTTACCTTTCAGATTTTCGGTAAAACGATTTTGGCGCATCCTATTTTTGAAACCATCGGGATTTTCATCGGGATGCGGTATTATTTTTATTTAAAAAGGAAATCAAAAGAAAAACTGTCCTTCAATACTTCTGCAGCGGTATTAATTGGAGCAACGGCAGGAGCTTTAATCGGTTCAAAGCTCATCGGAAATCTTGAAAATCCGTACACATTATTCGAAAATTTCAACTTTAAAAGATTTTGGACAAATAATACCATTGTTGGAGGTTTGGCTTTTGGATTGATAGGGGTGGAATGGGCAAAAAAAATTGTCGGTCACAAAGAAAGTACGGGAGATTTAATTGTTTTTCCTTTAATTTTGGCAATGATTATTGGTAGAATTGGGTGTTTTCTGACTGGAGTTCATGAAGAAACGTACGGAATTCCCACAGATTTTATTTTCGGGATGCATTTGGGCGATGAATATCTGAGACATCCTGTCGCTTTGTACGAAATTGCTTTTCTCATTATTTTATGGATCATTTTAAAGGCTGCTCAGAATAAAAATAAATATCCTTCAGGTTTTGTTTTTCAATTATTTATGCTGAGCTATTTCAGCTTTAGATTGATGTTGGATTTTATTAAACCCAAAATAGAAATAATAGGAAATTTAGGAACGATACAGTTGGTTTGTATTGGCGTAATTATTTATTATTTCTTGAAACTGAGAAAAATAAAATCTGTAACTTCACTTTAAATATCAAATCATGAAATTTTTAACCTTACTTGAAGTCGGTGGTTTGGAAGGTCTTGTGATAATGATTATCGGAATCATTGCCATTGTGCTTTTCGTTGTTTCGTTGGTGATTGGGGCGATTACAAAAGTCATTTATGAATGGGACAATACAAAGAAATTTTCAACAGGTCAGTTTTGGAAAACAGTTCTGATATCAATGCTTATCGGTGGTTTGATAAGCGGTTTTGTTTGTGGTGGAATGTAAATCAAAATTATGCCGGTACGAAATTATACTTATTACGATTATACGATTAGTCTTTGCCCGGAATGTCTGAAAAGGGTAGGAGCAAAGATTATCATTGAAGATGAAACGGTTTTCATGACTAAAAGATGCCCTGATCATGGATTTTTTAAGACTAAAATTGCTTCTGATGTTCAATATTACAAAAATATCAGAAACTACAATAAAGCCTCAGAAATACCTGTACATTTCGGAACCGATGTAGAATACGGATGTCCTTACGATTGTGGTTTGTGTATTGATCATGAGCAACATAGCTGTCTTTCGATTGTGGAAGTGACGGATCGGTGCAATCTTACTTGTCCGACCTGTTATGCGATGTCTTCGCCACATTACGGAAGTCACAGAACTTTGGAAGAAATTGAAGCGATGTTTGATATCATTGTTAAAAATGAAGGTGAACCGGATGTTGTCCAGATTAGTGGAGGCGAACCGACCATCCATCCTGAGTTTTTTAAAATAATGGATATTGCAAAGACAAAACCGATCAAACATTTGATGCTGAATACCAATGGAGTAAGAATTGCCAATGACCCAGGTTTTGCGGAAAAACTAGCGACTTATGCACCGGAATTTGAAATTTATCTTCAGTTTGATTCTTTTAAACCTGAAGTTTTACAAGATTTCAGAGGTAAAGATTTGACGGATGTGAGAATGAAGGCTTTGGAGAAATTGAATGCTTTAAATCTTTCTACAACGCTTGTTATCGTTCTTCAGAAAGATAAAAATATTGATGAAATCGGTAAGATCATTGATTTTGCTTTAAAACAGAAATGCGTCCGAGGAATTACCTTTCAGCCTGTAGAAATTGCGGGAAGAAACAGAGAAGACTCTGCGCATGAAAAAATTACATTGACGGAAGTAAGACAGGAAATTTTAAACCAGTTTCCGCTTTTGAATGGAGACGACATTATTCCCGTCCCGTGTAATCCGGATGCTTTGGCGATGGGTTATATTTTAAAACTGGAAGGAGAAACCATACCTTTGACGAGATACATCAATCCCGCAGATTTGCTGAATAATGAAACCAGAAATACGATTGTTTATGAACAGGATACCGGATTGCAGATGCAACTTCTTGATATTTTCAGTACGGGAATTTCTGTGGATAAAGTGCAGCCTAAAGTAAATCAGTTATTGTGCTGTCTTCCTGAAGTTTCGGCCCCGAATTTAGATTATGATAATCTTTTCAGAATTATTATCATGAATTTTATGGATGCTCATGATTTTGATGTTCGTGCTGTGAAAAAATCCTGCGTTCACATCGTCAGTAAAGACTTAAAACTTATTCCGTTTGAGACGATGAATCTCTTTTACAGGGATGATAAGGTTAAATATTTGGAAGAACTGAGGAAAGATGATAAAGTTTTGTTTTAATTAAATTTCCCACGGATTTCACAGATTTGCACGGATGATTGAGAATATAATTGCCACGAATGCACGAATTATTTATTATACTTTTTAAATAAAATATTCGTGTATTCGTGGCAAAATAATTAGTCAGACTAAATGTTTGCATCAATCTCCAGACTCAAGAGATTTTTTACAAGTAATAATCTGTGAAAATCCGTTAAATTGTGGGACATAAAATACTAATCAAACTTCATCACCTCGCTCAAAGTATTCATATATTCATAAGCGGTCATATCAAACTTTACAGGTACAATTGAGATATATCCGTTTGCCAAAGCTGTTTCGTCTGCATCTTCAGATTCATCCATATTGTTGAAATAACCGGTAAGCCAGTAATATTTTTTACCATGAGGGTTGATTCTCTCATCAAAGCTTTCTTCCCATTTTGCATGAGCCTGTTTGCAGATTTTCACCCCTTTTATTTCTTCTTTCAAAAGTTTAGGAATGTTTACATTGAGCACAACACCTTTAGGCATCGGGTTTTCCAAAGTTTTTCTGACAATATTTTGAATGTATTCTTTTGCCTGCGTAAAATCTGCTTCCCAACTGAAATCTAAAAGTGAGAACCCAATTGAAGGAAGACCTTCTACACCGCCTTCTACGGCTGCAGACATCGTTCCCGAATAAATTACATTAATCGAAGAATTGGCGCCATGATTAATTCCGGAAACCACAATATCCGGTCTTCTCGGAAGTATTTTATCTAAGGCCATTTTCACACAGTCAACCGGAGTTCCGCTGCACGAAAAATCTCTTTGAGGACCGTCTAAATGCACTTCTTCATAGCTTAATGTAGAGTTGATCGTAATGGCATGACCTTTTCCGCTTTGAGGCGAATTGGGAGCTACCACAATAACTTCTCCAATTTCATTCATAAATTCTACTAAGTTTCTGATACCCGGAGCCGTGATTCCATCGTCATTTGTAACCAGAATTAGGGGTTTTTCCATGTTGTATATTTAATTTTAACAAATATATGAATAAAGCATTGCTCTAAAAACAGCTTCAATTTAATTTATGGTCAACAAATTTTGCACAGATAATCAAAGGATTACCGTTTCATATGTTTTATTATTAAAAAAAACTGAAATTTAACGGTTATTTCTAAATAAGGTATTAAATTTGATAGTTTGTAACAGCCGTTGAGTTTTAGAGACTTATTGGCAAACCATTTTTATTAAATAATATTTTATACTCTAAAGATTTATGTGGAAAAATTTTAAACTAAATAAATTTTTACTCTTTATTCCATTAACAAGTCTTATGTTTTGTTTCAATTCGCCTAAAAATGATGACGAAAAAATGCAGACGATAATGGTGAGCGTTAAAAACACTCTTTCATACTTACATTACAGCCCAAAACCTATTAATGACGCTTATTCAAAAGATGTTTACAAGCATTATTTTGAAATGATCGATCCCGGAAAAAGATATTTTCTGCAGTCGGATATGAACGAATTTGGCAAGCATGAAACAAAGCTTGATGATTATATCAATCAGGGTGATCTGCAGTTTTATAAACTTACAGTAGACCGATTGTACCAGAGAGTGGATGAAATTGATAAGATGACACAGGAAATCTTCAGCAAACCGATCAATCTGGAAGAAGATGAAACCCTTATTCTTGAATCTAAAATTAAAAAAGTTCCTGCAGACCAAAAGGAACAATATAATGAGTGGAAAAAATTTATCAAATACAATATCCTTCAGGAAATTGAATCGATGACCAGCAAAGAAGAAGCTCAGAAAGAGAAGAAAGATTCTGTACAGAAATTTAAATTAAAAGATACCATTAAACTGGAAATTCTTTCGCCTCAGCAAAAGCTTACAAAAGCAACGGATGAGGTAAAAGATTTGGTGAAAGAAACTTTTACGAGATTTAAGAAGAGAAAGAAAATGGATTGGTTCTCGGTGTATATGAATGCCTATACAGAAGTTTTTGATCCACATACCAACTATTATTCTCCAAAAGACAAAGAAGATTTTGATACTCAGTTTAAAGGAAAAGTAATCGGAATCGGTGCAATCATTCAGGAGAAAAAAGGTAATCTTTATCTGGGTGCGCTTTCAATTGGAGCTCCTGCCTGGAAATCTAAAAAACTATCCGATGGCGATAAAATTTTGAAAGTAAAGTCTAAACCGAATGAAGAAGCGGTAAATGTAGTAGGAATGCTTTCTGATGAGGCCGTTCGATTAATAAGAGGAGAAAAAGGAACTCCGGTTACGTTAACGGTTCAGAAAAAAGATAAAACGATTATAGAAGTGACAATGATTCGTGAAGAAGTAGCTATTGAAGACACTTTTGCGAAAAGTATTATCGTAAATTCTCCCAACGGTAAAAAATACGGATTTATCAACTTACCAGGATTCAACGCCGATTTTGAAGATGAAAAAGGAAGAAATGCTTCTGATGACATCAAAAACGAAATTATCAAATTAAAAGCTGAAGGAATTGAGGGGGTTGTTTTAGACCTTAGGAATAACGGAGGTGGTTCGTTGACAGAAGTTGGGGATATTATGGGATTGTTTATGAATGCAGGTCCTTATGTACAGGTAAAAGATAGTAACGGAAAAATCCAGACGTTGAAAAACAAGCAGGAAACTCCGATCTGGACCGGACCTTTAGTGATTATGCAGAACGAGATTTCAGCTTCAGCATCAGAAATTTTGGCAGGTGCAATGCAGGATTACGGAAGAGCGGTAATTGTTGGGTCTCCTCAATCTTACGGTAAAGGTACAGTACAGACTTTTGTTGATCTGAACAGATTCTTAAATACGGAAGATGATTTCGGTTCTTTAAAACTGACGATTCAGAAATTCTACAGAGTTACAGGAGAATCAAACCAGAGAAAAGGAATTGTTTCTGATATTCAGATGAAAGATTTCTTCACGTATGCAGAAATTGGTGAGAGATACGACGATTTCGCTTTGGCATGGGATAAAATTCCGAGTGCAAATTTCCAGAAAGTAAATTATTTTGATGTGAAAGCTTTAGAAAAAGCAAGCAACGACAGAATGGCTAAGAATGCAAACTATCAATTGTTATTGGAGTCTGCACAATGGAGAGAGCAGCTTGATAAGGAAGAAAGCATTACTTTAAATATCAATAAGTTTAATGAATTGATGAAGCATAGAAAAGCTCAGATTGAAAAATTCAAAAAGCTTACGAAGTATGATAACGGATTGAAGTTTGCTATGTTCCCTGCAGAAATCGAAAGAGAGAAAAAGGATGAGGTTTTCAAAAAGAAATCTGAAATGTGGGTAAAAAACCTGAGAAAAGATACCTATCTTCAGGAAGCAATGAATATCATTGCAGACATGAAAGTGAAGCAATAAAAACTGATTAATAAAAGAAAAAACCACTAACGAAAATTAGTGGTTTTTTTGTGCTTAAATTTTATGTGGATTATTTTTTATTGCAAAAGCAAAAAAGATTTTAATACCTCTTTAGTAAACTAAAAAATTACAAAAAGAATTAGTTTCTATTTTGTGACTTAGTAATCTTTCTTTCATCAAGAATTTCTTTTGCATCTTTTGCGGTAAAATAAATCTATTTAATCTCAATACAGCCCACTCTTCCGCCTGCATTTCCTGTTGGCTGGGTCTGGAAATCATCTTTATCGGCATGAATGATTAACCCTTTTCCGATAATGTTTTTGCTTTCTTCCACGCAATCAAGACACCATTTATCGGTTTTAAATGTAAGCTTTGCATTCCCGTCTTTATCAGCTTCAAGATTTCCGATATCGCCCATGTGGAATTGATTTTCGCCCCATTTTCCATGATTGTGGCTTCCGGGATTCCAGTGTCCTCCTGCAGATGCTGCATCGGGAGCAGAGCAATCTCCTTTCTCGTGAATATGTACTGCGTGAATTCCCGGTGTAAGCTTGGTCACGTCAAGATTTAGAATTACTTCATTTCCATCTTGGGTAAATTTTGCTGTTCCGTCGGTTTCTGTTCCGCTTTTTGCGATGATGTTGTACGTTTTTGATGTAGAGCAGGAAACCGCAAATAAGGTGCATCCTGCAAGAAGTAAAAGCTTTGTTGATTTCATTTTAATAATATTTAGTGATTAATATTCTAGTGTTATTTATCTAAAATTAAAAAATACTGCTCAGTCATACAAATCTACCGCTCAGTCACAAAAAACTTAAAGAATAAAGTTTTAGATATAGATTTGTAAGCAAATAAACAGCCATGAAGACCATTTATTCTAAAAATCTTTGCTTTTTTACCCTTTTTTTCTGCGTTCTGCATTTTTCTCAGAACGTGAAAATTACGGGCAGAGTAAGTTACAAAAATAAAGGAATCAGCGCAGTAGATGTTACTCTGAAAGATACTTATGATGGTGCAACTACAAATAAAGAAGGTTTTTTTACGTTTGAAACTTCTGAAAAAGGAAATCACACGCTTATATTTTCGCACACTAAGTACATTGGTTCTGAAAAAAATATAACAATATCGGATCAGGATTTAAATATCAATATAGATTTAAAAGAACAGGTAAACGAAATCGATGCTGTGGTGATAACGGCGGGTTCTATCGAAGCCAGTGACAAAAACAGGTCGGCAATTATCAGTCCGCTGGATGTTTATACAACGGCTGGTTCGGATGCGCAGATTTCTTCTTACCTTACCTATCTTCCCGGTGTTCAGAAAGTCGGCGAGACAGAAGGGCTTTTCATCCGTGGAGGAACCGGAACTGAAGCCAAGATTTTTATGGACGGAAGCTTGGTTAATAACTATTTCTCCAATTCTGTTCCCGGAATTGCAGGCCGTGACCGTCTGAATACGTCTTTATTTAAAGGAAATGTATTTTCCAGTGGTGGATATTCTGCGCTTTACGGACAAGCCCTTTCCGGAGCCTTAATGCTTGAAAGTGTAGATTTCCCTGATCAAAGCTCTTACGATTTTGGCGTTTCTCCTATATTTTTGAATGTCGCCCTTCAAAGAGTAAATGATGATAAAACATTTTCTTTCGGAGCGAGTGCAGGATATTCGAACTTAAAACTGATGCAGGAAGTTTTTAATTTTAATACTGATTTTAATGAAGCTCCGAGCGGTTTCAATGGTGATTTTAATTTTAGAATTAAAACAAAATCCGGCGGTGTGCTGAAATATTACGGAATGTTCAATACCGATGCAATGGGAGTGAAAACTCCTGGTTTAGATCCAGATTCACAATATTCTTTGGTAAAACTGAGAGGTAAAAATACATTTCATAACCTTTCATTCAGACAAAAGTTAGGAAGATATCTTCTCAATGTCGGAAGTTCATATTCTTTCAACCGTTCAGACCTGAATTTTTCAACCCAAACAGATGAGGTTCAGTCTGTTCCTACAAGATTACTGAACGATGGGAATTATCTTAATTTTAAAACTGTTTTAGAGAGAAAGATGAATAGAATAAGCGCAGTGAGAGGAGGTTTTGAACTCAATTATGCGAATGAAGAGCTTTCGATCGAAGATGTAAACAAAGGTTACAGAGATTTGATTTCTTCGGCTTTTGTGGAGACAGATCTTGGTTTCAGCAACAGATTTTCGGCAAAGATCGGAGCCAGAGCAGAATATTCTTCTTATCTGAAAGAAAGCAATTTTGCTCCACGATTTGCACTCGCATATCGTTTGGCTAAAGACTGGACAACCTCATTTGCTTACGGAATTTTTTATCAAAATCCTGAAAGCAGATACATCAATTATGCGGCACAATTAGATTTCCAGCAGTCACAGCATTATATTTTTCAGGTTCAGAAAACTGCGGAAGGCAGAAGTCTGAGATTGGAGGCATTTTATAAAAAATACAATGATCTAATCAAGGTACAGAATATTGCCAATATTCCCGGACAATATCAACCTGTACAAACTGCTGTTAACAATAATGGTGATGGCTATGCAAAAGGAGCAGAGCTGTTTTGGAGAGATAAGAAGACCATTAAAAATATTGATTACTGGGTAAGCTATTCGTACCTCGATTCCGAAAGAGATTTTATGAATTATCCGATGCCTTTAAAACCGGGTTTTGCATCGCAGCATACATTGTCGGTGGTTGCCAAAAGATTTTTCCCTGAAATGAAATTCCAGACCAATCTTTCATTCAATTATGCTAAAGGACGACCTTATTATGATATTATTTCTGATAATGGAGAGAATATCATTCGAAATGAAGGAAGTTTAAAAGATTTCAGCTCACTCAATTTAAGCTTTAATTATCTTCCGAATATCGGTAAAAAAGATGCGAAGGCATTTACCGTTCTGGTATTGAGTGTTTCGAATGTCTTAGGAAGAAAAAATATTTACGGATACAACTTTTCAAGTGACGGAAATTTCAGATCAGCCATTGTTCCGCCGGTGAATACCTTTGTTTTTGTAGGAATGTTCATCAGCTTTGGGGTCGATAAAACAGAGGATGCGATTAACAATAACCTTTAAATTTACTTTAACCGCAAATCGCAGATTAGACGAAGTCAAAAGTAACAAAAGCTTTTTGACACATGAGTTACATTAGTTTAGCTAAAATAATAAAGTTGATAAGAACACATAAGTTTTTGAAAATCTTAGATTTTCTTTTAATAAATCACTTAAAAACAATTGTGGTCATAGCTGAGTGAAACGCCTTTGCGAACGAAAAATATCCTCATTTATTTAAATAAAATCTTTGCGCACTTTGCGTTTAAAAATTATAAATATCAAACATTAAAATTTTAAAAATCATGAAAAAATTAATTTTAAGTTTTGCTTTAAGTATGTTTAGCTTAACTGCTTTTGCACAGAGTCAGTACGAAAAAGTAATGACCGAAAAAATTGCCAAAATTGAAGCCTGTAAAACGCCCGAAGACTTCAATGCTTTAGCAAACGACTTCCAGAGAATTGCAGATAAAGAAAAAGGGAAATGGCAACCGAGCTATTACGCTGCGTTTTCACACATTCAGAAGGGAAGAGTTTTAATGCGAGAAAATAAAATGAGCGAACTTGACGCTGTTGCAGATCAGGCTCAGAAATTTGTAGATCAGGCTGAAGAAGCCGATAAAAATAATTCTGAGATTTATCTTCTTCAAAAAATGATTTACTCTCTGAAAATGATGGTAAATCCGATGGAAAGATACATGACTTTCGGAACGAAGGCAGATGAAACACTGAAGAAAGCCGAACAGCTAAATCCTCAAAACCCGAGAGTAACTTTGATTAAAGCCGAAGACGTATATTTCACACCTGAACAGTTTGGCGGAAGTAAAAAGAAAGGAATGGAGTTATTTCAATCTGCTTTAGAGAAGTTCAATTCATTTAAACCAAAAACTGCATTAGATCCAAATTGGGGAAAATCTGAAGCTGAATATTTCCTGAGTCTGCCTGCGGAAAAATAAATATCTATTTTTGTCTGCAATAATCTTTCTATTAATGCTTATTTAAGCCGGAAACCCATTATGAAACGGAAGAATTTTATAACCTTAGCGTGGATATCTCTAGGAACATCGATGTTTTTCTTTTTTGCATTTACAAATGAGAAAACGTTCGAAAATTTCATGCTAACTATTCTCATTTCTTTCATGTACTCGTTTGTTCTGGGTGCAGGAAACGGCTTGATAAACGACTATCTCAACAAAAAGTTCCCTTGGTCTGAAGCAACGACTAAAAGAGGAATTATCAGCATTGTCGTTATTTTGATTGCTAATATTATTCTGGTTTATTTCTGTAATTACATGAATTTTGTTGTTTTTCAGAAAGCGGCGACAACAGAAGAATATTTTACGGGCAGATACAATTTTATCAATTGGTTTACCATCAATGTTGCGCTTCTGATCTCTGCTTTTCTTCATGCAAAAGGTTTTATGGACGAATTGAAAAAAACGTCTAAAAAAGAAGTTGTAGAGCAGAAATTAATCGCAAAATCAGCAAATGCCCAGTTTGAAAGTTTAAAAAACCAGCTCGATCCTCATTTTTTGTTTAATTCTTTAAATGTTTTAAGTTCGCTAATCGACGAAAATCCTGTTCAGGCTCAGAAGTTTACCGCTTCCATGTCAAAGATTTACCGGTATGTTCTGGAGCAGAAAGATAAAGAGCTTGTTACGGTTGAGGATGAAATTGAATTTGCAAAAATCTACTGCGATCTTCTGAAAACGAGATTTGAGGACAGCGTGAATTTCGATTTTAATGTGGATAAAGAAAGCCTGAAAAGATTTGTAGTTCCGCTTTCTTTGCAGTTGCTTTTGGAGAATTGCATTAAACACAACTTAGCAACTTCTTCAAAGCCTTTGGTGATCAAAATTTTTACGGAAGGCGATACTTTATGCATTGAAAATAACCTGCAGATTCGCGAGCAGATCAAAGAAAGTGCGGGAATAGGTTTGGCAAATATTGTTCAGCGGTATTCTTTACTCACAAAAAAGAATGTTTTTATTGAAAAGTCTGAAGACTATTTTAAAGTAAAAATTCCAATTATTAATGAGAAGCCAAATCTGGTTTTGAATAAAGAAGATGAAAACAAAGCCTATCTAAGAGCTCGAAAACGTGTAAAAGAGATTAAAAGTTTTTATGCAAACCTTACCTCATATTGCATCATCATTCCTTTTTTAATTTTTGTAAATCTTTATACTCAAAATAAGTATCACTGGTTTTGGTGGCCGCTTTTAGGATGGGGACTCGGGGTTGCTTCCCATGCATTTCAGGTTTTTGGGATCGGGCAATCTTGGCAGGAAAAGAAGATTCAGGAAATTATGGACAAACAAAAAAACAAACATCATGGAAAAATTTGACGAAAACGATATTCATTATCAGCAAGCTAAGAAACAGGTCGAAAGACTGCGGGGTTTTTACGGACATCTCTTTTCTTATGTGGCAGTAAATATTATGATTGCCTTCTTTAATTACAGCAATTTGGCTCCCAATGAAAGCTATTTTCAGTTTAAAAACTTTTTCACAGCCATTTTTTGGGGAATCGGACTTTTAGCGCATGCTTTATTTGTTTTTTTGCCACGTTTCGATTTTGCAAAGAAGTGGGAAGAAAAGAAAATCCGGGAGTTTATGCAGAAAAATAAAGAAGAATGATAAAACTTATTCTTATCTGAAAATTAAATGATATTTAGAAGCAAATCCCGATTTCAATTGAGTCGGGATTTTTACTGTTCAGTATTGAAAAATTACAGCTCAGTCATATATAGTTGAATCGAGCATTGTTATCGACCTAAATTTGACTCAAGAAAACAAACAAATAATAATTCTAAAACAAAACATCATGGAAAATTTATCATTCAACAAAGAAAATTTAGCGTACGAAAGAGCCGCAAAAAGAGTAAGAGACCTTAAAGGTTTTTACGGAAATCTTACTTCTTACTGTATGGTCATTCCTTTTTTAATTATTTTAAATTTTTTAACATCACCAAATCATCTATGGTTTTACTGGCCAATGTTGGGTTGGGGAATCGGAATTGCAGCACACGCCGTAAACACTTTCGGGATCGGAAAAGATTGGGAAGAAAAGAAAATAAAAGAATTGATGGAGGAGGAAAGAAAGAATTCAAAATCACTTTAATTAATCATCAATAAAAACTTATTATCATGAATTATAACAGCGCACAAAAAAGAGTAAAAGAACTGAAATCATTCTATAAAAACTGTATGTGGTTTGGAATCGTTGCCTTATTCATATTTTTCCGAAGACTTATGAAAAGCGGAGATTTGTCTCAATCAATATTTAACGGATCTATTATTTTGACGGTTTGGGGAATTATTTTAGCTGTAAAAGCCGTAAAACTTTTTGTTTTTGATGCTGAATGGGAAAACGAAATCATTGAAGAAGAACTTAAGAAGACCAAAAAGCCGATTAATTTTTAAAACTGAAAAGATTTAATTATTTTTATTTCGGAATAAAACTAAAACCAAAGCTCAATGATAAAAACGGTCATTATCGAAGACGAAAAACCCGCTGCAAGAAAACTGGAAAGAATGCTGAACGAATTTCCTGACATTGAAGTGCTTGTGAAAATAGAATCGGTAGAAGAGGGGATTACGTGGTTTTCTGAAAACGAACATCCACAGCTCATTTTTTCGGACATCGTTTTGGGAGATGGTCTTTCGTTTGATATCTTCGAGAAAATTTCTACGAAATCATTTATCATTTACACCACAGCTTTCGATCAATACACTTTGAAAGCTTTTAAACTCAACAGCATCGACTATCTTCTGAAACCCATTATGGATGAAGATCTTTCGGGCGCGATTGAAAAGTTTAAATCATTTCTTCCTTCAGATCAGTCGGTAAATTCGGATGATATTAAACAGATCATTAAAAAAGAAAAAACTACACTTTCAAGAATTCTGGTAAAGATCGGATATAATCTGAAAATTGTTCAAACCCACGAAATCAGCTGTTTTTACAGCGAAAATAAAATCGTTTATCTGCAGACTCAGGACAGAGCTTATCCTTCAGATTTCACTTTAGATGAATTGACAGATGTGCTTGATGATAAGAAGTTTTTCCGCGCAAACAGACAGTTTATTATTAATTCGGATTACATCAAAAATATTCATACTTCACCCAATTATAAAGTGGAGCTCAACTTCCAGCCGCAGGAAGAAATTACAGTAAGCCGCGAACGGGTGAAGGATTTTAAAGATTGGCTGGTAAATTAGAATAAAAAAGTGGTCTGAATTTCTTCAAACCTCTGGCGATAATTATTTTTCAATTTCCTTTTCCGGCTTATAACCATATTTTTCAACTAAGATATAAGTTAGAACCACAAGAATGATACTTATCGTTAATCTCGAATTCTCAGGATGTACAATTTCCTGATAAAGATTGTAACCCAAAACTGCAGATACTACTACAATTAAAACCTGATTTACATAAGCGTACTGATTTTTCAAAGAAGTTTTCATAATGATGTTTTTTATTGTTATTTATCAGGTAAGTATCACAATCTTAAATATGTTACAACAAATGAAAGTCCGGAAATATTGCAAACCTTATTATAAATGAATGTTTAATCTGCTGAATTTATTTCATTAAACTAATATTTGTAAGACCACCATCCGAAAGAATTTCTGTTCCTACAATAAAAGATGATTCATCTGACGCTAAAAATACAGCAGCATTTCCGATATCAGAAGGCAATCCCTGTCTTCCGATGGGTGTAATATCTATCCAGGTTTGTTTCACCTGATCCAAATGTTCTTCCGGTACCATTTTCCCGAAAACCGGTGTGTCAATAGAACCGGGAGAAAGGGCATTCACTCTTATTTTTCGTGGAAGTAAATCTAAAGATAAGCCTTTTGCCAATGATATTATTGCTGCTTTTGCCGCCGAATAAATCGCCATTCCGGGTGCAGCACGATGAGCAGCACTGGAACCAATCAATATAACCGAAGCTCCGTCGTTAAGGTATGGAAGTGATTTTTGGACCGTGAAATAGGAACTTTTTAAATTTAAATCCATATATTTATCGTAGCTCTCTTCTGTAACCTGGTCAATTGTACCCATCGCTACACCGTCTACTACGCCTCCTGCATTGATGACCAATACATCTATTTTACCAAACTTTTCGAAGGTGTGTCTAAAAGTGTTTTCTAAATCATCAAGATTCGTGACATCTCCTACAATACCTATAAAATCTGTGCCCAAAGCTTCAACAGAATTATTCAGAGTTGCTTTATTTCTTCCGGTAATGGTGCCAACTGCTCCTTCGTTTTTAAAAGCTTCTGCAATCCCAAATCCGATACCGCTGTTTCCACCTGTAACAACGGTTACTTTATTTTTTAATCTGTTCATTTATATTACATTAATTATAAGCCAAAAATTCCTCCTGAAACGGCGATCTGTTCACCGGTAATCCATCCTGCATCGTCCGAAGCAATAAATACAGCCACTTTTGCAATATCTTCCGGCTGTCCGGTTCGTCCGAGTGGAGTAGTAGATATAAGTTTTGCTTCAAATTCACTTCCGATAAAACCTGCGCTGTGAGATCCTTCTGTTTCTACAACACCCGGCAATATAGAATTGATGCGGATATTTCTTCCTGAAAACTCTTTTGAAAGTGCAACTGTAAAAGCATCTAACGCCGTTTTCGTAGCAGAATACACCGAACCTGATGGCAACGGAGAACGACTCGCTCCTGAACTGATATTGATGATGTTTCCTCCTTTTTCACCAAATAATTTTAATGCCGACTGAATCGCAAAAACACATCCTAAAACATTAATGTTGAATTGCTGATGAAATGTTTCAGCGGTTACCTGTTCGATAGGTTCATAATTGTAAATTCCGGCGTTGTTTACTAAAATATCCAGTGTGCCAAAAGCATTTTTGGTTTCGTCAAAAAGTCTGATGACATCAGTTTCTTTCGAGACATCGCCCTGCACAGCCATTGCAGTTCCGCCATTGTTGGTAATCTCATTCACAACTTTATCTGCATCTTCTTTACTCGAAGCGTAGTTTACTACTACTTTTGCGCCTTCTGCTGCAAAATATTTAGCGATTGATGCTCCTATTCCTTTTGAAGCGCCAGTAACTACAGCTACTTTATTTTTCAATTTGTCCATTGTTCTTATCTGTTTTAAAATTCTGAGACAAAATTATTATATATTAATTTATTTTGGTAACTTTGTAACGAAAAGTAACAGTAACGACGAAGTAACGTTGTAACATAAAAGTAACCACCTATGAGTTGTCAACCCTTAAAGACAGATGGTCATAAAAAAGAAATGATGGCCGTACAGGACTCGATGGATGTACTGAGCGGGAAATGGAAAATATCCATTATTTCATCAATTTGCTATTATAATAAGAGAAGATTTTCTGATATCCTCAACGACGTAGTAGGGATTTCTAATAAAATGCTGAGCAAGGAATTGAAAGAGCTGGAAGTCAATAAATTAATTAAACGAACGGTTTTAGATACTCAACCTATAACAGTACAATATGAACTTACAGCGCATGGTAAATCTCTGCAGACAATCATAAATAATCTGACAGATTGGGGAATAAAACATAGAAAAGAAATCATTGGAGGAGACAATAAAATTTCTAACGATTCTGAGCCGAATTTTGCTTTGGCTGAAAATGTTGAAGGTTAATAGTTTTAATTAAAATCTTGATAATTAATTATCGGAATTCCCAACCGATTTCTAGATTATAAACATAAAAAAGACCTGAAAAGGTCTTTTTTATTTATGAAATTACGCCACTTCCAATCAGCTCATCATCAATATACCAAGCTGCAAACTGTCCTTCGGCAATTGCAGATTGTGGTTTTTCAAATTCCATGTAGAATGCATTTTCAAACTGATAAATCGTTGCCTTATCCAAAGCCTGTCTGTAACGGAATCTTGCCATTACTTCCATTGATTCTCCATTTTGTAATCTAAGATCTTCTCGTACCCAATGCAATTCAGAATTATCGATTTTCAACGCTTTTTTATGTAATCCAGGAAAACTGTGACCTTCGCCAACAAAGATGATGTTGTTTTCCATATCTCTTGAGACGATAAAACAGCTTTCTTTATGTCCGCCTATTCCAAGTCCCTTGCTTTGTCCGATTGTGAAAAATTGAGCTCCTTGATGTTTTCCTATTACTTTTCCGTCAGTTTTTTTATAATTGATTTTTCTGCTTAAATATTCCAACTCTTCCTCTTTTGAAGAAAATTCCGGAGTTTCCTGAGCAAAAAGGGGAGAATCTTTGAAAATTTCTACAATTTCACCTTCTTTCGGAACCAATTGTTGTTGTAAAAACTGCGGTAAACTTACTTTTCCGATAAAACATAATCCCTGAGAATCTTTTTTATCAGCGGTTACCAATTCCATTTTTCTGGCAATTTCTCTTACTTCGGGCTTCGTGAGTTCTCCAATCGGAAATAAAGCTTTAGACAATTGATCCTGGCTCAACTGACATAAAAAGTAAGACTGATCTTTATTATTGTCTTTTCCGGCCAAAAGATGGAAGATTTCCTTTCCGTTTTCATCGAAAGTAGAATCTACTCTTGCATAATGTCCGGTTGCGACTTTATCTGCACCCAATGACATCGCCGTTTTCATAAAAACATCAAATTTCACTTCTCTATTGCACAAAACATCAGGATTCGGAGTTCTTCCTTTCTGATATTCGTCAAACATATAATCAACGATTCTTTCTTTGTAAAGTTCGCTCATATCAATCACCTGAAAAGGAATTCCGAGCTTTTGAGCGACCATCAATGCATCATTGCTGTCTTCAATCCACGGACATTCATCCTCCAAAGTGACCGATGCGTCATTCCAGTTTCTCATAAAAAGAGCCACGACTTCATGCCCTTGCTGCTGCAGCAAATATGCTGTAACACTCGAATCTACGCCTCCTGAGAGACCTACTACTACTTTCATATATTCAATTTTACGAAACTCTTAACGGGAGTTCTTAGTTGAGACGCAAAATTACAATAATCCTATTCGCAAAAAAAATGATAATTTTAGGGATTGATAAAAACGATTGTTTTAAAATCACCTAAAATTTAACCAAACAAAAAATTATCATATGAAAAAACTGTTTATTGCTTCACTCATTCTTATATCAGGACTTTCATTTTCTCAGATTGCAGTAGGAACAACTGAAGAAAACAATAACCGTTGGACCTTCGGTGGAGGAATCGGCTTCGGTTTCGGAAGCAATTCGATGTTTAATCTACAGGCTTCACCTCGTGTCGGTTACAGGCTCACCGATGATTTAGAAGCCGGAGTAACAGGAACGGTAATGTGGCAGACGTCGGATTTTTATAATTCTACCATGTTTGGAGTTGGTCCTTTTGTGAACTACTATTTCGCAAGGTCTTTTTATGTAAGCGGAAATCTGCAACATTTTTTCATCAACTATAAAGACAAATATTACGACTTTAAAGCAAGTGATGAAGAAACGGCTTTGTATTTAGGGGGTGGTTACTTACAGAGAATCGGAAATAATTCTTTTCTGCAGCTCGGTATAATGTACAATGTTTTATATAAAGAGAACAATAGTATTTTTGCCAATGGACTTGTTCCGAGTATTGGGTTTGTTGTGGGGTTATAAGTTTAAAATTACTCTCAATTATCTTCGGAAATCTGTGGGAGATAAAATAAAAAAGCATCGAGAAAACTCCCGATGCTTTTCATTTATAATCAATTATTATTTTAAGACTGTGACTTTTCTGCCGATTTTTTTGGCTTCGAAGTTTTTCCTTCCAATCCGTCTTTAGCGTCATTTAGATCTAAGGTGACGGTTTCGCCTTCAGTTAATTGCTTGTTTACCAACATTTCTGCCAATAAATCTTCAATATATTTCTGAATAGCTCTTTTCAATGGTCGTGCTCCAAAATCTTTATCCCAACCTTTTTCAGAGATGAAATCTTTAGCTTCAGTTGTTAATTCAACTTTATAACCTAATTTTTCAAGTCTTCCGTATAGTTTAGTCAATTCAAGATCGATAATTTTCTTAATATCGTTTTGCTCAAGAGAGTTGAAGATTACAATGTCGTCAATTCTGTTCAGGAATTCCGGCGCAAACGCTTTTTTAAGGGCATTTTCAATAGTACTTCTCGCTCTTGAATCTGAATTTGTTTTCTTCGCATTCGTTCCAAATCCCACACCATCTCCGAAGTCTTTAATATCTCTCGTTCCGATGTTTGAAGTAAGAATGATGATTGTATTTCTAAAGTCAATTTTTCTACCTAAACTATCAGTAACGTGACCTTCATCTAAAATCTGAAGTAAAATATTGAATACATCCGGATGCGCTTTTTCAATCTCATCCAAAAGAACTACAGCATAAGGTTTTCTTCTTACTGCTTCTGTTAATTGTCCACCTTCTTCGTATCCAACGTATCCCGGAGGCGCACCAACCAATCTTGAAACAGCGAATTTCTCCATATATTCACTCATATCAATTCTGATCAAAGCTTCGTCAGAATCGAAGAGTTCTCTTGCCATGACTTTTGCCAGCTCAGTTTTACCAACACCGGTTGTTCCTAAGAAAATGAATGTTCCGATAGGTCTGTTAGGATCTTTCAGTCCGGCTCTGTTTCTTTGAATTGCTTTCACAACTTTTTTCACTGCGTCTTCCTGACCGATTACTTTTCCATTCAGTTGGTCATCCATTTTTGCTAATTTATCAAGCTCATTTTTACCAACTTTCGTTACCGGAACTCCACTCATCATCGAAACAACTTCTGCTACATTTTCTTCCGAAACGGTTTCTTTTTTCTCTTTTACATCTTTATCCCACTGATCTTGCGCCGAATTAAGCTCCATCTGAAGACGTTCTTCCTCATCTTTCAGCTTTCTAGCCTCAAGATAATCCTGAGCTTTTACCGCTTTTTGCTTTAATTCTTTGATGTCTTCAATTTTCTTTTCGAAATCAATGATGGCAGTAGGAACTTTCATGTTTTTAATATAAACACGGGATCCGGCTTCATCCATTGCATCAATTGCTTTGTCTGGTAAGAAACGGTCTGTAATATATCTTGATGTTAAATTCACACAGGCAGCAATAGCTTCGTCTGTATAAACAACATTGTGATGCTCTTCATATTTGTCTTTAATCTGATTCAAAATCTGAATCGTTTCATCAATAGAAGTCGGTTCCACCATTACTTTCTGGAATCTTCTCTCTAAAGCACCATCTTTCTCAATATATTGACGGTACTCATCCAAAGTTGTCGCTCCGATGCATTGAATTTCACCTCTTGCCAAAGCAGGTTTGAACATATTTGAAGCATCTAAACTTCCTGTAGAACTTCCTGCTCCAACAATGGTATGCAGCTCATCGATGAACAAAATGACATCACGGTTTTTTTCAAGTTCCGTCATGATGGCTTTCATTCTTTCTTCAAACTGACCACGGTATTTTGTTCCGGCAACCAAACTCGCCAAATCCAAAGTGATTACTCTTTTACCAAAAAGAACTCTTGAAACTTTTTTCTGCTGAATTCTTAATGCCAAACCTTCAGCGATGGCAGATTTACCAACACCCGGTTCACCAATCAACAAAGGATTGTTTTTCTTTCTTCTGGATAAAATCTGAGAAACTCTTTCAATTTCTTTCTCACGACCGATCACAGGATCTAATTTTCCGTCTCTTGCCAAAGAAGTCAAATCCCTACCAAAATTATCTAAAGTAGGCGTTTTGCTTTTTGCAGAACCCAGATTTCCTGTCGGTTTTCTCATCTGCTCAAATTCTTCTCTGTCGTCATCGTCATCGTAAGCAGAATTCTGTGGCGCCTGTCCGGAATTTTTGAGCATCGTTTGATATTCTCTTGAAACTCCTTCATAGTCGATATCATAAGCTCCCAAAATATTCGAAGTAGGGTCTTCATATTTATAAAGAATGCCTAAAAGCAGGTGAACGGTATTAATTTCACTGCTTTTGTATTGTCTGCACTCAAGTTCAGAACGTTTTATGGCATGGTCTGCCATTTTCGTGAACGAAATATTGGTAACCTCTTCAGAAATAGGATTTAGACTTGCTGTATTTAAAGTTTCAATTTTTCTTCTGATTTGTGTTAAGTCCGCATTGAGGTTTTGAAGGATTTCTTTCGCAGAGTTTTCTGTTTTTATAATACCTAAAAGTAGATGTTCTGTATTAAGAAATTCACTTTTCAGCCTTTTAGCTTCGCTTTTGCTTTGTTTGAACACCTGGCTCAAACCTTGTGAAAACTTATAATCCATAATGTAACTCATTAGAATAAAAGCAGAATTGCTTTATATTCACAATCTAAATTACAAATATTTTACCAAAAAACAAATAATGACTTTATGGCAGAAAATAGTTTTTTATCTTATTGAAAATGACTAAGTTTGTCTTCCTCAAATATTTCTCATGAGTCCCGAGATGGTCAATTATATCGGTTATGCCGCTTCAGTTTTTATTGTTTTAAGTTTTATTCTAAAGGATTTAACCAAAATAAGGATTGTCAATTTGATCGGCTGCATCTGTTTTGTAACCTACGGGTTTTTAAACGGAATGCTTTGGCCGGTTATCATTCCGAATGCCATTATTTGCTTTGTACAGGTATATCATTTAGTGACAGCAAAGAAAAAATAATGAGCCGAAAGAAAATCATTACTTCCGCATTCAGCAACCTTTACACAGACCAGAGAATCGAGAAAGTATGCCAAACTTTGCATGAAAACGGCTATGAAATTGACTTGATTGGAAATAATTGGGGTGGCGCAGAAAAGATGGAACGGCCTTATCAATTTTCAAGAATTCCTCTTGTTTCTAAGACTTTAAAAACCGCTTATTTTGAATTTAACTGGAAATTGTATTGGGAATTGTACGGAAAAGTGAAGGAAAATAAAAATGTTATTCTTCATGCCAATGATTTGGATGCACTTCTGCCAAATTATCTCATTTCAAAAAAATATAAAATTCCTTTGGTTTTCGACAGTCATGAGATTTTTTCTGAAATGCCCGCTGTTCAGGGAAAAATGTCGCAGAAACTGTGGCGATATTTACAGGATAAAATAGTTCCGAAACTGACATTCATGATGACGGCAAGCGGAAGTTATGGTAAATGGTTTCAGAATAAATATGGTATTCAGCCGGTTATTGTACAAAATGCTCCGAGAAAAATAGATTTTAATACTGAAATTGCGGATAATCACCCAAAAATACTTTTATACCAAGGTGCCATCAATCCTTTTCGCGGAATTGATAAAGCCATTTTGGCAATGCATCATTTAGATCATATTATTTTTAAAATCGCCGGTGATGGGCCGAGAAAAAAAGAATACGAAGATTTAGTGATTAAAGAAAACCTTCAGGATAAAGTTGAATTTTTAGGAAAATTATTGCCTGAAGATTTGAGAAAAATTACCTTAACTGCAGATCTTGGAATGAGTATCGAGGAAAATGGGGGTGAAAGTTATCTTTATTCGCTTCCCAATAAAGTTTTAGATTGCATTCAGGCGCGGGTTCCTTTAATCATGGCAAGTTTACCGGAAATGGTAAATATCAGAAATCAGTTTGATGTAGGAGAAATTATTGAGAATCATCAACCTGAAACAATTGCTGCAGCCATTCGAAAAGTTTTAGATAAAGGCAGAAAAAATTATCAGCCGGAACTTGAAAAAGCGGCATCTCATTTTTGCTGGGAAAATGAAGAAGTAAAATTACTCGATGTTTTTGAAAAAGCGTCTCAGAAAATTATTGATTAAGTTTATTTTCAGACTTAAAAAATCTATTTGATTTTTCATAATTCAACTTAAAGCTTTCAAAATCTTAATGTTTTGAATATTTCCAGCAAAAATTTAAATTTCTAAATTTAGTATCTTTGCGGAAATTAATTGTTTAGAATGACCATTAAAGAAAAACAGCAGGAAATAATCGACGAATTTGCCTTTTTGGAAGACTGGGAGCAGAAGTATGAATATATTATTGATCTTGGTAAAGAACTGAAAGGTTTATCTGATGACAAAAAAACCGATGAAAATTTAATCAAAGGTTGCCAAAGTAAAGTTTGGATCGATGCTGAATTTAAAGATGGAAAACTGTTTTTCAATGCCGATTCAGACGGTATTCTACCAAAAGGGATCGTTTCTCTCTTAGTAAGTATTTACAGCGGTCATTCTACCAAGGAAATTCTTGATTCTGATTTTGAATTCATTTCAGAAATCGGGTTGCAGGAATTTTTATCACCTTCCAGAGCCAATGGTTTGATGGCGATGACTAAGCAAATTAAATTTTATGCTGTTGCATATCAACTGAAATCTTAGTTGTGACCAGAATTTTAGCATACCGTTTTTCCGCTTTTGGTGACGTCGCTATGACGGTGCCGGTTTTCCGCGAATTTTTAGAGCAAAATCCTGATGTGGAAATCGTGATGGTCTCCCGGAATAATTTTGAGAGCTTATTCGCTGATATTCCGAATGTTATATTCCATGGGATTGATCTTGATGAGTATAAAGGTTTTCTTGGGATAAGACGTTTGGGAAAAGAATTACTTAAACAATATAGACCTGATTATGTTGCTGATTTACATGATGTTATCCGTTCAAAAATTTTAGATAAAATTTATGTAAGAAAAGGGTTGAAAGTTTTTAAAATCAATAAAGGCAAAGAAGAAAAAGAAAATCTTACCAATGTCTGGAATATTGAAAAATTTCAGCTTAAAAAAACAGTGGAACGTTATGCAGATGTTTTTCGAGATATGGGTTTTAAAGTTGAACTTTCACATCAGTTGAGACCAAAATCAACTCAAAAATCAGGAATCGGTTTTGCGCCATTTGCTCAGCATAAAGGCAAAATGCTTCCTCTCGAAAAGTCCTTTGAGCTGGTGAAAATTTTAGCACAAAAAAACACCATTTATTTCTTCGGAGGCGGAAAAAAAGAAACCGAAACGCTTGAAAGTTGGGAACAACAAATTCCGAATACAAAAAGTTTGGCCGGAAAACTGAATCTTTCTGAAGAACTTAACAGGATTGCACAACTTGAAGTAATGATTTCGATGGATTCAGCTAATATGCATTTAGCCAGTATTGTAGGAACAAGATGTGTTTCTGTTTGGGGAGCTACTCATCCTTATGCCGGATTTTTAGGATTCGGACAAAGTGAAGAGGATGTTGTACAGATTAAAGATCTTACCTGCAGACCTTGTTCGGTTTTTGGAGATAAAGAATGCTATCGTGGAGATTGGGCTTGTCTGGAAGAAATCAATGTACAGCAAATCATCGATAAAATCTAACAGATGAAAATTTCTGTCTGTATTCCCGTTTATAATTTTGATGTAAGAAGTCTGGTTTTTGAACTTAAAAAGGAAATACATGATCAGAAAATTGATGCCGAAATTATTCTAATCGATGATGCTTCAGACGGTAATTTTATAGAAATAAACAATGAACTTCAGGATCAGGTAGAACAGTTTGTTTTTCTTGAAAAAAATATTGGAAGATCAAGAATTAGGAATTTATTTTTAAAACATACAAAAGGCGATTATCTGCTTTTTCTGGATTGTGACGTTCAAATAGACAACAATTACTTTTTAGCTAATTATTTAAAGGAGATAGCGAAAGATAAAGGAGTTGAGGTTATATATGGTAACTTCAAAATAGATCCGGCTTATTCCCAAACTTTACGAAATCGATATTCTGTTGATAAAGAAATTTTTTCTATTGAAAGATCATCTGATTTTGCACTTTTAAAAACGGTCAATTTTATGATTAAAAGAGAGGTGTTTGAGAAATTTCCCTTTAATGAAGACTTAAAAAACTACGGATATGAAGATTTTGTATTTGCTAAAACTCTTGAATTTGCGAATGTGAAATTTTTAGCCATTCAGAATCCGCTAATCCATTTTGATGATACGTCTAATGAATCTTTTTTAAGTAAAACAAAAACCGCAATAGATTCTCTTTGTTTGTTGTTGCAAAACTCTGATAACGAAAAATTGATTAAAGATATTAAAGTTTATAGGGTCGCTAAAAATATAAAAAATGTAAAAATGAAAAGTACATTTTTGCTTCTTTACAGTTTGATGGAAAAAAAGATCATAATGAATTTGCTTTCCAAAAATCCCAATCTGAAATATCTTGATATGTATAAATTGGGTCTGCTTTTAAGAAAAATGCAATAATCAGAAATAAATTTCTTAATTTCCTGAAAGATTTTGCTTTACGATATTTCTTTAGAATCTTTATTTTTTTATAAATTTTTCAGTGATTGTCGCTTTTGCTGTTTTAATTTTAATATAATAAACTCCGGTGTTTAAAGAAGTTGTATTAATTGAAGATTGAGAAGAATTTAAATTACCTCTGGTCACAAGCTGTCCTGTAGAAGAATAAATTTCAAAGGTCTGAACAATTTCTTTGCTCTTGATATTTAAAACTTCCTGAACCGGATTAGGATAAATCTTTATTCCTGCTTCGGCGGCTGTTTCCTCTACGGAAAGTGCGCTGCAGGGAGATTTTGCCAATTTTGCAACAAAAAACTGAGATTTTCCGCTGTTTCCTGTTGCTGTTAAAGTATTTATTCCGTCGGCCGGATCTGTAAATAACTGATTGTGGAAAAAGCCTCCGACGATATAATTGCCATCATTATCAACAGCCACTGAAGTCAATTCATCCTGAAAACCAAAATTACTCTGGATTTCATTGGTACCCAGTACAGCTCCATCATTTTTATTAAAACGAATCAAAAGCGGATCGGCAAGATCATTCTGTGGTCTTGTCATCGCAAAATTTCCCCAAATGTCGGAGCGGCTTCCTTTTACAAAAGCTAGTTCATTTCCGTTAATAACCAGATTTCCCTTCATAAAACGGTATCCTACATTGTTATTTGGGGATAAACTTTCTGCTATTTTTGTCCACTGAACGTTTCCTGCGGAGTTCAACTTCATCACAAAAGGATTATATCCCGTATTTAGTGGTAAAGGAAAATTATAGTTGCCAAAAGTTGCGATATCATTTGCTGTACCGCGGTAATAAAATCCGGAAAGATAAATGTTTGAGTTGCTGTCTTTCACAAGACCAAAAATCTTGTCGTCCTGAAGAGAAATGTTCGGAGTATAGAGCTCTCTTCTCCAAACCTCATTACCATTAGCTCCATTGATGGCCAAAATAAATCCGTCATTATTAATCGGATTGCTATTGTAAGAAACACTTGTAGGAGTTACAGGATTCAGGTTTTTAGATCCTGCGATATAATACTGATTAAGGGTTTCATCATATAACATCTGTATTTTTCCTGCAGTCATTCCGGCTGTTAGATTTCCTGTAATCGGCAGTAGCAAAGGATTCGCTTCGGGTGTCATGTTTCCTCCGGTAAAAGAAAATTTCACGAGGTAATACTGAAAAGTACTCACAAATGTGGAAGGAACCGTAATAAGTCCGTTTAAATGGGTACCTGCGGTAAATCCTATGATAGCGTGAATATTCTTTGCAATATCCATGCACCAGATTCCGTTGTCTGAAGATCTTAAAGCATAGTTTACAGCACCCTGTAATGGCTTTTGCCATGCTAACGAACCGTCTGAGGTATTGTATTTCAGGAGAAATGCCGTATTGATTCCCGGGTCAGGATCAGGGCTATTGTATCCGACTGCAACTACGGGCATTGAAATATTAGTATCAAAATGTATCGGTGTGTAATTTGACGGCGCACTCACGTTAGCCTGATTCACAACATTTACCATAATATATAAGCCACCGCTGTTATCGATCTCAAGTTTCCAGGCATGTTCCAAACTTCCATAGCCGCCAATTGTCTTGCTCCATCGCAGATTACCCTGGCAATCTGTGGAAAAAAGAACAAGATCTCTTGCATTATAGCTTGTTACGGCTTGTTCGTCTATGGTTGGGGAACCATCGAAAACGGTACTCAAATAATAATGGTTGTTTTGATTATCCACTACAACACTTCTTATCATTTCGTCGGTGGTATCCGTAAAGCCGGTTCCACTCGAACCACTGTTACCGCCACCTTGCGTAGCCCATTGCCATTGATAAGTCTGAGAAAATATAAAAAAGGGAATAAAAAGAAATAGAAGTTTAGAATAGATTTGGTTTTTCATAGTAATTATTTGTTCGTGAATTTATAAAAATATAATGATTTATTCACAATGTGTTGATAAAAACTAAAGAACAGTCTTAGAATAATTTAAAAGATTGTTTTTTGAGAAGCTTTGCCTATAATGACCTATCTGGCTGATAAAATTTATGTAATCTGTTTAAAGATGGCTTCGATTTAATCTTGATTTTATAAATGTTTAAGCAAAGTCTTTCAAGGTCAAAATCAAGAAATTTCAGAATTCAGCTGTGTGGTGTAATAAATAATTTTTTCTAACAAAAAATTTTGCATGGTTCCCCAAAACCTTAGTTCCGATTGATCTTTATGAATAGAGTAAATAGTATAAAACAAAAAAATCTCCCTTGAAAAAGAGAGATTTCTGTGGGTCCTGAGGGATTCGAACCCCCGACCCTCTGGGTGTAAACCAGATGCTCTGAACCAACTGAGCTAAGAACCCGAATTTTTTTGAAAGGTTTCGTTTCCTTTTCTGTGGGTCCTGAGGGATTCGAACCCCCGACCCTCTGGGTGTAAACCAGATGCTCTGAACCAACTGAGCTAAGAACCCTCTATACTTGTTTTCTCGTTTAGAGTGGTGCAAATATACAACTTATTTGATTATCTCCAAATTTTTTTCTAAAAAATCTCCCACTACAAAGTTGCTTCCGCCGATAAAAATCATTTCTTCATTTGTACATTCTTGTTTTGCAGAAAGATAGGCTTCCTGCACGGAATCGAAAATTTTATAAGAAATTTTTGCGTTAATCAGCAAATCTTCATAATCTTCGGGATGTCTTCCTCTGTTGATCGATGGTTTTGCAAAATAAAACTCAGAATTTTCGGGAAGTAGTGTCATCACGTCATCGATTTTTTTGTCATTCACGAAGCCTAAAACAATATGTTTATGCTTTTCAATAGAATTTAATTGTGAAAAGACATATTCAAGACCTGCCTGATTGTGTCCTGTATCGCAAATCGTCAAAGGATATTGAGAAAATTCAAACCAACGGCCGATGAATCCGGTGTTTTTGTGAACGGATAAAAGTCCTGATTGTATATTTTCGTTAGAAATTATAAAATTTAATTTTTTTAATTCTTCAATTAAGGCTAAAACAACTTTTATGTTTTTCGCCTGATAATTTCCTTTTAAATCAGATTTTAAATCAGTATTCAACAGAGTAGCGTCTATAAATGGGGCGTTTTCTTTATCGGCTTTCGCTTTGATGATGTTTTTTACCACTTCATTTTCATCTCCGGCAATGATAGGAATGTTATTTTTGATAATTCCAGCTTTTTCTCCTGCAATTTCTTCAATGGTGTTTCCTAAAATATTTTGGTGATCCAACTGTACGTTGGTAATCGCCGAAACAAGAGGAGTGATAATATTGGTTGAATCCAATCTTCCACCTAACCCTACTTCAATAACGGCAAAGTCTACATTTTGCTGATAAAAATATTCAAACGCCATAATGGTGGTAAATTCAAAAAATGACGGAAGAATATCTTCCGGAAGATTTTTTAATTTTTGAATGAAATTGTAAACAAACTCCTTATCGCAATTTTTACCATTTACTTTAATACGTTCCGTAAAATCAATAAGATGGGGTGAGTTATATAAACCGGTTTTGTAACCTGCTTCCTGAAGAACCGAAGAAAGCATATTGCTCGTAGAACCTTTTCCGTTGGTTCCACCGATATGAATACATTTTATTTTATCTTGTGGATTTCCAAAAAAATCGCAAAGTCTTTTTATGTTGTCTAACCCCGGTTTGTAAGCTTTCAGCCCATCAATCTGATAGTTCGGAGCCTGAACGAAAAGCCATTCTACAGCTTCCTGATATTGTTCGTTTGTCATGCCGCAAAATTCTCAAAACTTTCATTAAAATAAAACAATAATTTTCTAAATCTGTAACTTTTTTACAATCTCAACGTCTAATGGTGAAAAAGCAAATTTAAATTGCACTAAATCGAAAAGATGAAGGTTTAAAAAATGCTTGAAAACATAAATATTTCCTTATGAAAAAAGTTTTGACGGTTGTTTTAGGATTAGCCTTTGCGGGAATGAACGCACAGGAGAAATGGTCTTTGCGTGAATGTGTAGATTATGCTGTGCAGCACAACCTTCAGGTGATTCAGAATGAATATTCAAAACAAATTCAGGATTCCAATCTTAAAATTGCACAGAAAAATTATCTGCCTTCGGTAAGTGCAAATATGGGGAATAATGTAAGTTTCGGGCAGGCTTCTTTGGGAACAGGAAGTATCCGGAACGACAGATTCAGCAATAATGCGAATGTCAGTGCAGATATTCTGATTTACAATAACGGAAGACTCGAAAAAACAATCAGAAAAACCCAGTATGATGTAGAAGCGAGTCAGTACGATATTGAAACGATTAAAAACGATATTTCGCTGCAAATAGCAAGACAATACTTAACAACTTTACTGAATAAGGAAATTGTAAAAATTGCGCAAAGTGCCACCGAAAATGCCAAAAAACAATTCGACAGAGCAAAAATTACAACAGAAGTAGGAACAACGGCCCAAACAATTGTTGCAGAAGCAGAAGCAGCTTGGGCAAGAGAAAAACAAAATTTAAAAACCGCAGAAATCAACGTTGACAGAAGTTTATTTGCGTTGGCACAATTGCTTCAGCTAAAAGAATATAAAGATTTTGATGTAGAAGATGTTGAAATTTCCGAACAGCTTGCTCCACAGTTGATTTCCGTGGATCAAGTTCTCAATACGGCTTATGACAGTCAGCCTCAGATTAAAGCTGCAGAAAGCAGAATAAAATCTGCAGAGGCACAGACTGAAGTTACAAGAACTGCATTTTGGCCAACATTAACGGCAAGTGTAGGTGTAGGAACTTTTTACAATAATTTGTTAAATACGAGTTATTCAGGATATGACCAATTTGGAAATGCAACAAAAGAGCCTACTTTTTTCCAGCAGTATAAAGATAATTTTGGGCAACAAGGAGGATTGAGTTTAAACATTCCGATCTTCAACAAAGGAATTACTAAACTTCAGGTAGAGCAGTCAAAAATCAATGAAAATATTGCTAAGAACTCTTTAGAGCAACAAAAACAGGCTGTAAGACAAAATGTTCAGCAGGCTCAGTTTGATGTGGATGCCAATTATGAGGTGTATCTTTCTGCTGTTGAAGCCGAGAAAAGTACAAAACTGGCAATGGATTTTGCAGATAAAAGTTATGCTGCAGGTCGTACCACCATTTATGATCTGAATATTGCGCGAAACAACTATGCAAATGCTCAAGGTTCAGTGGAGCAGGCAAAATATAATTATGTTTTCAGTCTTAAATTATTGAATTTCTATGCGGGAATTCCTTTAAGTTTGTAAAATGTCTATTCAGTCCTTAGAAAAATATTTACCACAAAATACACTTTCGTACTTAAGAAAATGGTTTTCAGATTATTATATTCATATAAAAGTTACTAAAAACCGCAATTCAAAGCTTGGAGATTACCGTAAACTCCGTGATAATTCGCATGAGATTACGATCAATTCCACATTAGCTCCACAGCTTTTTTTCTTTGTGCTGACACATGAATTGGCTCATCTTATTGCCTTCGAAAAATACGGACGAAGAATTTCACCCCACGGAAATGAATGGAAGCTTACTTTCAGGGAAATGTTGCTTGAAAGTCTCAATGTTTACGAAGAAGATTTAAAGCCGATTATTATTAAATTTTCACATTCTCCGAAAGCCAATTTTATGGCAAGTCCGGATCTGGTAAAGTATTTTCATATTGAAAATCATGATGATAATCTTCAATATATTGAAGAACTCTCGAAAGGAGACCAATTCGTTTACAGAAACCAAACGTATTTATTAGAAGGTCTGATCAAAAAAAACTATCTTTGTATGAATCTGGCTACAGGGAGGAAGTATTCTTTCAAACCTTTGGTGAGAGTGAAAAAATGTAGTTAAATATGTCAATATCAGATAAATACTGTGTGATTATGGCAGGAGGAATCGGCAGTAGATTCTGGCCATTAAGCACGCAGAAGTTCCCAAAACAATTTCAGGATATCTTAGGTACGGGTCGCACCATGATCCAGCAAACCTATGATAGAATCAGCAAAAGCATTCCAAGCGAAAATATATTTGTCATCACCAACAAAGAATATGTAGCCTTGTCTCATCAGCAATTGCCGGAAATTCCGGAGCAGAATATTGTGGGTGAACCGTTGATGAAAAATACGGCGGCATGTAATCTTTACATGGCGAATAAGATTGCAGAAATCAATCCGAATGCAACGATGATTGTGCTTCCTGCAGATCATTTGATCTTAAAAGAAGATGTTTTCCTGGAAAAAGTTGAATTGGCGTTTTCTCTTGCTTCTTCGCAGGATTATCTGGTTACTTTGGGGATTACACCTACAAGACCAGATACAGGATATGGCTACATTCAATTTGTTGAAAAGAAAAATTCCGAATATTATAAGGTTAAAACGTTCACAGAAAAACCAATTCTCGAAATTGCTAAAAGTTTCTTAGAAAGCGGCGATTTTCTTTGGAATGCCGGAATTTTTATCTGGAATGTAAATTCTATTCACAAAGCTTTCGAAACTTTCCTTCCGGATATGACGCAGCAGTTTACCGCTTGCGAGTACAATGCTGAAGCTGAAATAAGCTGTATAGAATTGATTTATCCTAAAATTCAGAAAATTTCAATCGATAACGGGATTTTAGAAAAAGCGAAGAATGTTTACGTTATTCCTGCAGATTTGGGTTGGAGCGATCTTGGAACATGGACTTCCGTTTTCGAGAACAGCGAAAGAGACGAAAACGAGAATGCCATCAATATAAAAACGGCTCTTACATACGATTCGACAGGAAATATCGTTCATGTAAAAAATACTAAGGCGGTCGTTATAGACGGCTTGAAAGATTTTATCGTTGTAGATACAGACAAGGTTTTGTTAATCTGCCCGAGAGAACACGATCAGCAGATCAAAGACTATGTTTTGGATCTGAAAAGTCTGAAAAAAGGCGAAAAATATATGTAAATATCGGCATAAATTCTGCCACAATTTGAGCTATGAAAAAAAGTATGAACCCTGTTTTTCTTTTTGTTTTTCTTTTTTTGGGAATTTCTGTTTTTTCCCAAGACAAGAAAAAATTCTCAAATATCGATGGCGTTATGTCTAAAATAATACCCGACAATAAGATTGATTTCTGGGTGCTTGTTCACAACAGTTACGGTAAAAATAAAGAAGTGAAAATTTCCGGAACCAAAAAAGAGTATGTCCCGCAGTTCGCCGGTTTCAATCTGAGACCGGGAGAAGAAAGCTTTTATTATATTGTGTATTCTGTTGGCGGAAAAATCAGTTATATCACCGAAATTAAAGATCTTAAAGACTTTATGGGTAAAGCTGATAATGTGGAAGAAGCTGCCTTATCTGCGGTTTTGGAAGGCTATATGATCGATGAGCAGTTTGTGGATGTTGCGGCAAATTATTACGAAGATGCGTCGAATTATTATTTGGACTTGGGAAAGATCACTTCGAAAGAGTGTCCTTATCAGAAGACCCATTATACTTTAACGGTTAACAAGTCTACAGGTGTAATTTCTAATGTAAAAGACAACGGGCCGTATATGGAAGTTTATACAAAAAAATGTCCCAATAACCCGCGGCTTTTAAAAATAGAAAAGAAAGAAGAACCTAAAGATGAGCCTAAAAAGCAACCTGTCAAAAAAAGAAAATAACTTTTACGAAACCGAAAGGCTTTTGATTCGTCCCATGTCTGTGGATGATGCAGATCTTATTTTTGAGCTTTACAATATGCCTAATTTCATTAAGTATATAGGCAATCGCAACATTAAGTCTCTTTCTGATGCTGAAAATTACATTAAATTTAAATTCTTACCACAATTCGAAAAACTTGGTTTCGGAAATTATTTAATCATTTTAAAGGAAGGAAATCAAAAAATAGGAGGAGTAGGAATCTTCGAAAGAGAAGGACTGGATGTAGTGGATATTGGTTTTTCTGTTCTGGAGAGATTCGAAGGGAAAGGTTTAATGTTTGAAGCGGCCCAAAAAATAAAATCTATTGGGATGGACGAGTTTGGTTTAAAGAAAATTTCAGCCATTACTACAAAAGACAATCTCTCTTCTCAAAAATTAATCGAAAGATTAGGCTTAAAATTCCAGAGAATGGTCACCATTCCCGAAGACTCTGAAGAATTGATGTATTACGAAACAGAATGATTTTCAGATCTATTTGTCATTCTGACGAAGGAAGAATCTAAGTTTAAAATAGATTCTTCACTACACTTTTTTTCATTAAGAATGTCAGACAACAACTATTCTTCCAAAATTTGCGCAGCTGCCATTTTTGAAGTTACTTTCTCAATCACTCTTGTACAGATTCCTTTTTCATCAAAAATAAAAGTGGTTCTTACGATTCCCATATAGGTTTTTCCGAACGTTTTTTTCTCTTGCCAAACTCCAAACTTTTCGATAATATCACGGTTTTCATCAGCAATCAGATCATAAGGAAAAGCAAATTTACTGTGGAAGTTTTTCTGCTTTTTCACCGTATCACCACTTATCCCCAAAAGCTGAAATCCTGCTTTTTCCAATTGCGAGTAATTATCGCTCAGATTACAGGCTTCTACAGTACAGGTCGGCGTACTGGCTTGCGGATAAAAGAATATCACCAGTTTTTTTCCGATTAAACTCTTAGAATTAATGGCTTCTCCGTCTTGGTTTTTTCCTTCAAATTGTGGCAGTTTATCTCCAACTTTCAGCATAATGACTTATTTTTGTTCAAATTTAGTGGTTAAATGACAAAAAAGCAAAGAGCTAAACTTGTTCAGACAGAATTGGAGAAACTTTATCCTGAAGTTCCTATTCCTTTAGATCATACAGATCCTTATACTTTAATGGTTGCCGTTGCTCTTTCTGCACAGACAACTGACAAGAAAGTTAATCAGGTTACCCCCGAACTTTTTGCTGTTGCCGGAACACCGCAAAGAATGGCGAAACTGGAAGAATATCAGATCAAAGAACTGATTAAAAAAATCGGACTTTCTAATACGAAAGCCAAAAACCTGAAAAGAATGGCAGAGCTTCTTCTGGAAAGGCATAATGGAGTAGTGCCTCAAACTTATGAAGAGCTTGAAGCGCTTCCAGGAGTTGGCCACAAAACAGCTTCTGTAGTAATGAGTCAGGGTTTCGGATTTCCTGCTTTTCCGGTCGATACGCACATTCACAGATTAATGACTCAATGGAAGCTCACTTCCGGTAAAAACGTCGTAGAAACCGAAAGAGACGCCAAAAGCATCTGGAAGGAAGAGGTATGGAATAAGCTTCATCTCCAGATTATCTTTTACGGTAGAGAATATTCGCCTGCAAGAGGAAAAGGGGAGAAGGATTTTATAACTAAAATGATGTTTGAGAAGATTTAAAAAGTTCGCAGAATATTAATTTCTGTGATAATTGCTTTGCCTTCTCTTCGGCTCCATTCGCTCCACGAACCAACATATAAACCTACGGTGTCAAATCCTGCGTAGCTTAATGCGAGAATTGTATGACATGCTGTAACTCCTGATCCGCAGTGAATAATTATTTTTTTAGAATTATTTTGAAAAAAGGAAGAGTATTTTTCTTTTAAAATCTCTGGTTTTAGAAAGTTCCCTTTTTCATCTAAGTTTTCTGAAAAAGGAATATTAATTGTTCCCGGGATATGTCCTGCAACCAAATCAATGGGTTCAGATTCTCCTCTGAAACGATACGCATCTCGCACATCAATAACAGTTGCTGTATTGCTCAATAATTCATTTTCGACATCTTCTAAGGTGAATAAAGGTAAAATCCATTGATGGTTTTTAATTAATTCTGACTTTTGAAAGTTTTCTTCCCCATTTGAAAACTCTACAGCTTCCTTTTCTGCACTTTGAATTCCGCCATCCAAAACCTGAATATTTTTTAAACCAAAAGATTTCAGCATCCACCAGGCTCTTGCTGCAGCATTTGAACCATTTTTATCATCATAAATTATAATATGGGAAGTTTCCGAAATACCAAGAATAGAAACTGTTTCTGAAAATTTTTCAATTTTTGGAAGCGGATGTCTTCCGCCAAAAGCAAGATTTTCAACAGTTCCGGCTAAATCCTTATTCAAGTCAATGAATCTAGCTCCTTTAATGTGATTAATTAAGTAATTTTCATAGGCATCTTTGCCGACTCTTGCATCAAGGATAATGAGGTTTTCGGGGGGAAGATTTTTAAATTGTTGTATTGAAATAATGGGCTGCATATTAAACTAAATAAAAAACGCAGAAATCTCTGCGCTAATTGTTATTCATAAGAAAAAGTAAAGATCTGTTTCAGGTCCGGATGCAGACTTTTTGCAACAGGACAATTATGTGCCGTGGCTTCAATAAAATCTTTTTCCTCTTCCGTAAACTGATCAGGAAATACAAATTCACAGAAAATTTCAGCAATTCTTCTCGGATTCGGGGCCATAATTTTCTGAAGATTGCAATACGCTCCTTCAATATTAATATTTTTTTCCTTTCCTAAAATCGCAATGGTTGTCAATGCACATTCTGCTAAAGAAGTTGCACACAAATCGGTGGGTGAAAACTTTTCACCTTTGCCGTGATTGTCTGTTGGAGCATCGCTTTCAATGATGGTTCCAGACTGTAAATGTTCAGCAGAACATCTCAGATCTCCTATATATGTTATTTTTGAAGTCATTTTATTTATTTTTTAGTTTTTTCTAAAATTTTTTTTATTTGAATCCGTAAATCTTCTAAAGTAAAACTGTCGTTTTTAAATCCTATTGGGTAAGTTGTATGTCCTTCATTAGATTCTTCACATATCACAAATTCTGCATCTGTTTTTTCTATCTGAAGCGTTTTTTCAATATTAAATTTGCGTTCAATTTTTTCTCCGGTCTTATCAATCAAATATACTTTATAAATTGATTCAAGCGTTTTTTGAGGTTTCTCAAAAGATTTATAAACATTTATCCATTGATTATTCCACTGAAATTCATCAACGGCTAGATTTTTAAATTTCATATTGTCTTCAGGCAGTTTTTTCTCAAAATAAAGGCCTTTCATCTGATCAAAAATCTTATTTGCCTCAGTAAATTTATTTTGAGCATTTAAGGCTTTAATCAACTTTTCATATAGAATATACTCATCGGGATACGCAGCTATTCCATCAAAATATATCTTTTCAGATTTTGGGAAATTTTTAATTTGTGCGTAATAAAAATTCCCGGCATTCTTTATTAACTCAAGATACCATTTGTCATCTTTCAATTTGGAATTTTGAAGCCCTTCAAGATATGTTTTCTCTTCATTGGAAAGATCTTGCTTTATTGTGTATATTCTTGCTTTTTCTACATAGAACTCGGCAAGAGGAGCTTTTGAAATAGCAATATTTATATTTACTAAAGCTTGATCATATTGTTTTAAAAACATTTGTGAATAACCTTTTTGGAAATACAAAATAGCATTATCAAATTTTTTTGCTAAGGCTTTATCATAATATTCTACAGCTTTCAAATCATTTTCTTTACTAAAAAAAGCATAGCCTAAATAGTACAGTTCCTCTCCGCTTAAATTTTCACTATCTTTTTCCAGTTTAATGATTTCATCAAAATTCTGCTCATTAAATAGCTTTAAAACTTTCTGAGAAAAAAAAGTTGAATAGGATAGAAGTAAAAAAACAAGATAAAACTTTTTCATATATCAAAAGTGAAAAATATCTTTCGCTCTGTTATAAGAACTTTCGAAATTGAGTAGATTCAAATTATGTTCCGCTTTTTCTACGCTCATAAAATTGATTACCTGTTCGGTCGGCATATTTCCTACCAGATCATCTTTTGCCATCGGACAACCGCCAATTCCTTTGATGGCTGAATCAAATCTTCTGCAACCCTGATCATAAGCAGCTTTAAGTTTAGAATAAGAATCTTCGTAGCGGTTATGAAAATGAGCACCAAAATTCATTTCAGGGTAGCTTGATGGGATTTTCTCAAAAAGAAGTGTAATTTTTTCATGAGTTGCCACGCCAGTTGTATCAGACAGAAGAATGTTTTTTATGCCTATTTCCGAAAAACGTTTCGCCCAGAAATCAACATCTTCCCATTTCCATACCTCGCCATAAGGATTTCCAAATGCCATTGAAAAATAAAGGTTAAACTCTCTGTTTTCAGCTTTGGTAAGTTCAAGGATTTTTACAATATCATCAAAAGCTTCTTCCTGATTCTTATTGGTATTTCTATGCTGAAAAGTTTCAGAAATAGAGAAGGGAAACCCCAAAATATCTACAGACTGGTGTTTTAATGCTTTCTCTGCACCACGGAAATTTCCGATGATGGCAGAAACTTTCGTATTCGAAAGAGATTTATCGATATTTTCTGCCACTTCTGCAGAATCTGCCATTTGCGGAATAGCTTTCGGAGAAACAAAACTCACACAATCCAAGACATCGAAACCCACTTCCATCAGCGAATTGATGTAATCTATTTTTTTTGTGGTAGGAATAAATTCATCCCAACCCTGCATTGCGTCTCTAGGACATTCGGTAAGAAACATTTTACTTTTTGATTTTCTCAAATATAATAAAACTAAACTATTTAGTTCTGAAGAAAACAAAGCTAATATTAAACTGAGAATCAGTAAATTATTTGTGATTTAAAATTTCAATCTCTACTATTTAACGACAATAATTTACAGTCACTACCAAAATCAGTAACTTTGTTAAAATTTATGATATTAAAATGAGTACAATAGAATTCAACGCCATGTGGAGAGAAAAACTGCTGAACCGTTTTCTCAGCTATGTAAAAATATATTCGACAAGTGATGCAGAAAGCGAAGCTACCCCATCTACGGAAAGACAATGGGATATCGCCAATTATATTGTTGAGGAGCTGAAAACGATCGGTCTGGAAAATGTATCGATTGATGATAACGGTTACATCATGGGTTACGTTCCTTCTAATCTGGAAAATGATAATCAGTCAACGATTGGATTCATCTCACATTATGATACTTCACCGGACTTCAGTGGAGAAAATGTAAAACCACAGGTTTGGAAAAATTATGATGGTAATGATTTAGTATTAAATCAGACAACAGGATTTACTTTATCTCCTTCAAAATTTGAAAGTTTAAAAAAATATATCGGTCAGACATTGATTACAACTAACGGAAACACTCTTCTTGGCGCAGATGATAAAGCGGGTTGTGCAGAAATTGTGACGGCAGCGGAATATCTGATTGCCCATCCTGAAATCAAACACGGAAGAATCGCTGTTGGATTTACTCCTGATGAAGAAATCGGAAGAGGAGCTCATAAATTTGACGTTGCAAAATTCGGAGCTGAATTCGCTTACACAATGGACGGTGGAGAAGTTGGAGAATTGGAATACGAAAATTTCAACGCAGCGGGAGCAGTGGTAAAAATCCACGGATTGAGTGTTCATCCGGGCTATGCCTTTGGAAAAATGGTGAATGCAAGTCTTTTGGCAGCAGAATTCATTCAATCTCTTCCTGCAAACGAAACACCTTCTACCACGAAAGGTTTTGATGGTTTTTATCATTTAATGGATATTGCGTCTGATGTTTCTGAATGCAAACTGCAATACATCATCCGTGATCATGATGAAGAGAAATTTGAAGCGAGAAAAAAATTCATGGCACAGAAAGTTGCTGAATTCAACGAAAAACATGGCGAAGGAACGGCAGAGGTTGAAATCAAAGAACAATACCGCAATATGAAGCAGCAGTTTGAAGGCAAAATGCATATTGTAGATCTTGCTGCAAAAGCAATGAAAGAAGCGGGAATTGAGCCTAAAATCAAAGCCATCAGAGGCGGAACAGACGGAGCACAGCTTTCTTACATGGGATTACCTTGTCCGAATATTTTTGCGGGCGGAATCAACTTCCACGGACCTTACGAATATGTGACGCTGGAAAGTATGGAAAAAGCCGTTGAGGTGATTGTGAATATTGTGAAAGCATAGATTTTCACTTAAATAAAATTGAAATCCAGCTCTTTTTTGAGTTGGATTTTTATTTAAAACAGAACAAAATAAATTTATATGATTTCATTAAATTTAGGCTAAATATTATATCCTATATTTGTGACTATCAAAAACATCAATGCAGTTTAGAAAAGACATTCAGGGAATAAGAGCGTTTGCTTTTCTTTTGGTTTTTATATTTCATTTAAATTCTTCCTTGCTTCCCGGTGGTTTTATCGGGGTTGATGTCTTCTTTGTGATTTCCGGCTTTTTGATGACTTCTATTTTATAAATCACCTTTTCTATATTTACTTTCAGGGTTTTCTACCACATTTTCTACGAACCGTTCCTCACAAGCACCAAAATTTTTAAAATTTTCTCTTCCTTCTTCCAAGGTCATATGATTTGGACCACTTTCTTCAAGTGGATCAAACACTCCGTCGTCTTCCCAAAAACAAACATCACAGATTTCAAAATGTCTTCTTTCAGATAGTGTAAAGTATCCACAACAATAACATTGAACATTTAAATCATTCTTTTCATCCATAAATTTAAAATTAACAAAAAACCACTACAAAAAAGCAGTGGTTTCACAATATTTAAAATTAAATAAAATTTTATCCGTTTGGCTGATTGCCTAAAAAAGCATCCCAACCTTGTGCCGTTAAAGCGACCAATTGATTAGAGCCTCTTGCCACCATGAAATTTCCATCTTCTTTTTCAACTGCATGGCCAATAATGGTAAAATCCGGGTGATTTTTTATTTTATCGAAATCGTTGGGAGAAATCGTAAACAGCAATTCGTAATCTTCGCCACCGCTTAATGCGGTCATTACAGGATTTAAATTAAAATCATCTGCCGTAGAAATTGTAAGATTATCCAACGGGATTTTCTCTTCATATAATCTGAAACCTACATTAGACTGATCAGAAAGATGCAGTATTTCAGAAGCCAAACCGTCAGAAATATCAATCATCGAAGTTGGTTTGATATCCAATTGTTCCAAAATTCCTTTTACATCGGTTCTTGCTTCAGGTTTTAATTGTCTTTCCAAAATGTAATCGAAACCTTCCATTTCAGGCTGCATATCCGGATTGGCTAAGAAAACGGCATGTTCTCTTTCCAAAATCTGAAGCCCCATATAAGCGCCACCTAAATCTCCGGTTACGACTAATAAATCGTTTGGTTTTGCGGTACTTCTTCTGACAATATTTTCTTCATTTTCAATTCCGACAGCAGTAATGCTCATTACCAAACCGGCATTGGAACTCGTGGTATCTCCGCCGATTAAGTCTACTTTGTATCTTCCGCAGGCTGTTTGAATTCCAGCATACAATTCTTCCAAAGCTTCCACTGGAAAACGGTTGGAAACCGCCAAGGAAACTAAAATCTGGGTTGGCGTTACATTCATGGCTGCAATATCGCTAAGATTTACCACAACAGCTTTGTAACCTAAATGTTTCAAAGGAACATAGCCTAAATTAAAATGAACTCCTTCCGCAAGAACATCCGTCGTTAAAACGACTTTCTTATTATCAGGATTAATAATTGCAGCATCATCGCCGACTCCAAGCTCCGAAGAATCGTTAGATAAAGGAAAAAATTCTGTAAGATGTTTTATTAAACCAAATTCTCCTAATTTGGAAATGGGTGTTAATTCTGGATTTTTATCTTCAAACATACGCTAAATTATAATTGATTGTTGATAATTGATTAATGATGACTACAATCGATCATCGTTTATCAATGATCATTTATTGATTAAAAACTGCCGGGTCAATATTCTCAGGACGGAAAGGAAGCTTCTTAAAATCTTCTCTTGTCATCAAGATAGTTTCCGCAGTTTTGTATTTGTTCATCGCTTCTACAACATCATCCGGCGGAGAAGTCATTTTTCTCAGCATGGTATCAATCCAGACTCCGGTTGCTTCTGAAGTTGCACAGTGCGAACCATCCGGAAGGTAAAACTTATGTACAAAACGATAAATCGAAGCATCTTCTGCACAACCATCGATCTCTAAACTTACAATTACTTTTTGATCTGCGAATATTTCCTTAAAAAATGAAAATCTTTCATGCATAATCACCGGACCAATTCCCCATCGGCTCATTTGGGTAACACCCATTTTTTCTTTTTTCATAAAAGCCATTCTCGTTTGCGCACAATATTGCACGTAAGATGAATTGGCAAGATGTTTATTGGCATCAAGATCGCTCCAGCGAACTTCAAAAGTATGGTAGAATGTCATTTTAAATTTATTTTAAACCACAAAAGTCACAAAAGTTTAATTAATACATGATAAAGCTGAAATTTATCAGATTAAAGTTCAAAAAAGGAATGTGCCTGAGTCGTTGATTTATGGTCACAAAATTACTTAAATAAGATGGTTTATAAAAATTGTAATTTTGCAAAAATAATCCGTTGCATAAAAGCTTTGAATTAAAAAAAGAATAATCAATTTTCACAATTCATTTTTGTTCTTTTGAAATATTTAAAAATCTAAAAAAAAATTTGTGCCTTCGGTTAATAAAATTATGAAGCAAATTATCATTATCGGAGGTGGAGCAGCCGGATTTTTCTGTGCAGCCAATCTTGACGAAAAGAAATATAAAATCACCATTCTTGAACAGAATTCTGATGTTCTTCAGAAAGTGAAAATTTCAGGGGGCGGAAGATGCAATGTTACTCATGCCTGCTTTGATCCGAAAGAGCTGATTCAGTTTTATCCTCGTGGAAATAAGGAATTATTGAGTGTGTTTACTAAATTTCAACCGGGAGATACAATGGAGTGGTTCGAAAACCGAAAAATTTCGTTGAAGATTGAAAACGATAACAGAATATTTCCGGAAAGTAATTCTTCACAGACGATCATCAATACTTTTCTCAATGAAATTCAGAAAAAAAATGTTGAAGTGAAAACAAAATGTTCCGTAAAAGAAATTGAAAAGCTTGATGAAAAATATCTGGTAAAAACAAGTCTGGGGGACTTCGAAGCCGATTTTGTTATTTATACCACCGGAAGTTCGCCAAAATCATTGAAAATGATTGAAAATTTAGGTCATAAAATCATTGATCTGGTTCCTTCTCTTTTTACATTTAATATCAAAGATCCTTTGCTGAAAGATTTGTTGGGAACAAGCTTTGAAATGGCAGAAACTTCTATTCCGAAACTAAAAACAGAAGAAAGCGGACCGTTATTGATTACGCATTGGGGACTTTCGGGACCGGCGATTTTGAAAATTTCGGCTTGGGAAGCGATTAATTTAGCCAAAGTGAAATATAATTTTGAAATTGAAGTAAATTTTATTTCAAAAGATATGGATGAAGCGGAAGAATTATTTCAGAACTTTAAACAGACAAATCCGAAGAAAACAATCGGGCAATCGAAAATTTTTGAGGTAACGAATCGTTTTTGGCAAAGAGTTTTGGAGGTTTCCAATATAGATTTGAATAAACAGGTTGCACAGATTTCCGGAAAAGAAATGCAGAAAATTTTAGAAAATTTATGTAAAAAGAAATTCAATGTAACTGGGAAATCGACTTATAAAGATGAGTTTGTAACTGCAGGAGGTGTTGATTTAAAAGAAATTAACTTTAAAAATATGTCTTCGAAAATTTTGCCTAATTTTTATGTCGCCGGAGAGGTGTTGAATATTGACGCGGTTACAGGTGGATTTAATTTTCAGGCTTGCTGGAGTGAGGCTTGGCTGATTGCACAGGATTTAAATAATTTAAACTAAAAATATGAAAAAAAATTTAACGCTCATCTTATTTCTAGGATTTACGTTCGCTTTCTCTCAAGTACAAGAAGGAAGGAAAGCAACATCTTCAGAAAAAGAATCTTCGAAAGAAAGATATGTTCCAGAAGCCGATACTCCACCTTCTTTTCCCGGTGGAATTAACGAATTCAGAGGGAAAGTTGCACAAAAAATCAACATTAAAAAAATAAAAAACGCGAGTGGAAAAGTCAGCTCATCAGCCAAGTTTGCAGTTAATGCTCAAGGTAATATAGAAAACATTACGGTATATGGGAACAATGATGATTTTAATAAAGAAGTAGAAAATGCAATAAAATCTGTAAAGATTAAGTGGAAACCTGCAACATACGACTCAGAACCCATAAAATATTGGTTTCAAATTCCATTTGCCGCTTTAATTGATTAATAATAATGTTTTCAGCTAAAAAAAATATCCAGAATATTTTAAAAATCCTTCTCATTCTAGGGTTCGGATATTTCTTTTGGCTCATGCTGAAAATCACATTAGAATATATTCCATTGAAAAGCGATGTGAGTTTTTTAATGATAAAGCAAACCGAAGTAGAGCACAGATCGGAATATCTTTACTTTTTTTACACTCATGTTTATACAAGTATTTTTGTTTTATTGACGGGTTTTTTAGCGATTATCAGAAAAGATTTCGGCTTTAAAAATTTTCACAGAAACGCTGGAAAAATTTATATTTTTTTTATTCTGATTTTCGCTGCTCCATCTGGAATTTATATGGGGATTTTTGCAAACGGTGGCTTACTTTCTAAAATTTCGTTCGTAATTTTGGGCTGTTTGTGGTGGTTTTCGACATTTAAGGCGTACCAATTAGCACGACAAAAAAAATTCAGCGGACACAAACAATGGATGTGGCGAAGTTTTGCACTCACAATTTCTGCTATTACATTAAGAATGTGGAAGGTAATTATTGTATATTTATTCCACCCGAATCCGATGGATGTTTACCAGATTATTGCCTGGCTCGGTTGGGTACCCAACATTATTTTAATAGAATATTTAATCACAAAAAAGCACATTTAATTTATATGAAAATTTTAAAATTCACGTTACTCACTTTAGTGGCATTCGGTTTCACAAGCTGTAAAAAAAATGCGTCAACAGAAGAAAAATCCAAAGATAGTTTAGTTGCCAAAAAAGATTCAGCCGTTGTGCCTGAAGTTCATAAAGAATATTACGGAATTTACATGGGTGATTTTGCAGGAAAGGAAATGATTACTCCTGAATTTGGTGAAGAATATGAAGGTGATGTTTATAAAAAACTTTCTCTGAAGATCAATCGTATTACCAAAGACAGCGTTTACGGACAAAGTATTGTGAATGGCAACCAAAGACCTTTTCGTGGTGTTTTTAATGAATCAACACAATCTTTTATCCTTGATGAGCCCGGAAATGATAAAACTGACGGAAGATTTGAGATCAAGCTTAAAAACGACAGCATTACCGGAAAATGGACGGCTTTTAACAAGACCGCAGTAAAAGCCCCTTTGAAAAATTTAAAGCTGATCAAAAAAGAATTCGTTTACAATCCGAATTTTATGCTGGATGAAAATTTTGACCTGATCGACTGGGAAAATCCTAAAGATTTTAAAGAAAAATATACTGACGAGGAAACCGGAAAAACTGAAACTTATACCGAATCTAAAAACAGAATTGCTTCTGATGCCGTATTCAAAATCAATGCTTCCAAGCAAAAGCTGACTGAGAAAGATCTCAAAAACCTACGCAAACTCGACATGGAAATCATAAAGAATGCAGTTTTTGCAAGACATGGGTATGCATTCAAAAAACCGACTTACAGATACTTTTTTGAGCAAACCGACTGGTATATTCCGGTTTCAAGCAATGTCGACAGTGAACTTTCTCCTATGGAAAAAGATAATGTAGCCTTGCTGAACCGTTTTATAAAATATGCGGAAGATAAATATGATTCTTTTGGGAGGTAATGATCTGATGTGCGCTTATTTTTGCTTGAATAAGAGTATCTTGTGATTTTTGTTTAGAATCTTAATAGTTCTGTGCAGTTTTCCTTCTTCGTAAGAGAAAACTTGTAGGGAATCGCAGATAGTTCCTTTTTTATATTTTTCATTATAATTAAGGCTATCTGCAATAAATTTCTTTTCTTCACAAAATAATCTTAACTGATTGTTATTTAATGACCATCATCCTGTTTCTTTTTGTGCGCAGGTTGAATATTCATAGGTGTTGTTCTTGTTTAATTTTAATGTCAATTGCAGTACTAAAGAACCGTATTTTAATCGATTTATACTACTATTTTCAGGGGATGTGTATGTTCCAAAAATTTGTTCAGAATTTTGTTTTGAGCATGAGCAAAAGAAAATGCAAAGCAGTAAAATATATCTGACTGACATTGTTTTTAATTAGATGTGATTTTAGTTGAAATATAAAGCAATAAACATCCCACCGCATAACATAAAATATCAATCCACGAAAAAGAATTTCCGATCACGATATACACCATGCTTCCCGGTTGGAAGCCTAATTTTTCTGCAATATTGAAAAACTGAGCGAATTCTACAATACACGAAAATGCAAAGATTCCGAGAATAAGTTTTATGTCATCGGTGACGAAAAAACTTTTTACTAAAGTATAAAGGAGCATGACAACAATAACGTCTCCCAGATAAGCCCGAATAAAAAAGTTGTCTTTTAAAACGGTGGCAATGAGTACCTCAATGAAAAAAATCAGAATGGATAAAAGGAAATATTTTAGGTTAAATTTAAATTTCATCAGATTAATTTTGGCTAAAGCCTTTGATTTTTGTGTTAAAAAAGAGCGGACTAAAGTCCGCCCAATTACTTTTATATGCTAAAATATAATTATTTTTTTGCTTTGATTGTACAGCCGATTGCTACGGTTTTCGTCATTTTTACCGATTCATTTTTAAGTAATGCATCCACTGCGTCTTCTGCATAACGTTCGGAAACATCATTCGGATCTTCGTAATTATTATCAATTGCACCGATGTATTTTACGATGTTTTTTGAGCCTTCTTTCTGAAGAACAAATACATGTGGGGTTTTTGTAGCGCCGTATTGAGGATAAATTTTCTGACCTTCATCTACCAGATAAGGAAATGTAAAACCCTTTTCTTTGGCTCTTTCGATCATTTTTTGGTAACTGTCTTCTGGCTGTACATTCGGATCATTCGGATTGATTGCAATCACAGGATAACCCTGAGATTTATATTTCTTGTCGAGAGCCACAATTCTGTCTTCGTATTTTTTTGCATACGGACAATGGTTGCACGTAAAAACCACGATGAAACCTTTAGCTTTTTTAAAATCACTTAAAGAAACCATTTTTCCGTCTGTATTTTTCAGCTTAAAATCTGTTGCTTCATCACCAACTTCATAACCTTTCGCAGAAGCCGTTTTAGATTTTGGCTCTTCATTTTTATCGCTGTTGATTTTTGTAAAACTCAGTAATCCAAGTCCGACAATAAATGCGGTCATTAAAATTTTGAAATTTTTCATAGTATTTTGTTTAGTTTAAATTTTTAACAATAATATTTTCTAGATCTTCTTTGCTCATTTCACCGTCATTGAAATGTATTTTTTCTCCGTTTTTGTAGAAAATAGTCACCGGGATATTTCCGTCCCAGTTTTTTTCAAATTTAGGAATCCAGGTGTTCATTCTTTTAATATCATCCATTAAAACAACTTCTGCGGTCAAGGTTTTATTTTTAACAAACTGAATAACGCGCTCTTTGTCTTTTGCACGGTCTAAAGAAACCAACAGCATTTTAAACTTAGGATTTGCTTTAAATTTATCATTAATCTCAATGAAATCCGGAAGTTCTTTCACACACGGAGCGCAGGTTGTAGACCAGAAATTGAGCACCAGAAAAACATCTTTTTCTTCTTTAATTTTCTGTTCAAGCAATTCGTATTTGATTATCGGAATATCGCTTATGATAACTTTCTTCTCATTCTGAGCAGGAATTTCCTGATAAGGAGGAGTTTCTTCCTGAGAAAAACAAAAAGAAATGCTGAAAATCAACACGATTAAACTAAAAATTTTCTTCATACTCAAAATTAGGGAATGAATATCTAAACAATTAAAATATTGCTGTTAAACTTTGTTAATTGTTTTATTCCGTAATATGATTGATTATAATTTAACAGGAACATTGTATTCTTATTATTAAGTAAAAAAATACCATCATAATTCTTCTAGATGGAAGTTTATATTTTAGCAATAATGAAAAATTCGATCGCAATTGGTATTAAGTTTGCTGCCCTCAAAACATATATTTTACCTCTGAAGAATTTTAAAATCAGTCTTAAATAAAAATTAAATTTAATGAAGAAAGCAGTTTTGTTGCTTGGTTTATTTTTCGCATCATTTGCCTTTGCTCAGGAAAAAGACACAAAAAATGTTGTTGAGAATTTCGTTCCCGATGTTTCAGCCCTGCCTGATTATACTATTGTTAAAAATAAATTAGACTTAAAACAGGTCGTTACAAAAGCAGACACAATCCCTGAATTTCCGGGTGGAATGATGGCTTTCAAGAAAAAATATTTCGAAAATATAGAAACATTAGACCTCAAAAACAATGAAAAAGTAGATATACGGCTTTACTTTATCGTTGAAAAAAACGGTTATGTAAGGAATGTCGCTGCAGTTTCGAAAAACAAAAAGCACGCTGAAGAAGCAGAGTTGGGAGTGAAAAGAATGTTTATACGTTGGAAACCCGCAAAATTGAACGGACAAGCAGTGCGGTATTTATTCTACTTTCCTCTGAAGAGCAAAAAATACAATTAGGAAATTACTTCGATGTCAGATTTTTGGCGTCGATTTTTTATTTTTTGATTAAATTTGATTATGAAAAATTTCATTTTAATAATTTCTCTACTTCTAAGTGGAATTGCTTTTGGACAAAATACAAATTCTCCCTCACCGCCACCTACAACAAGTAAATATCCTATTTATAATAATTCCAATACGTCCGTCGATGTTTTGGCAATATATGAAAATCCAGATCAGATGCCTGATTTTCCTGATGGAGTTTTAGCTTTTAGAACTAAATTTCAAAATGCAATTGTTTTGGATTCTTTTCGGTCTGAAAATGGAGAAAATACTCTCAAAGGACTCATTAGTTTCGTGATAGAAAGAGATGGAAGTATGACTGATTTGAAAGTTACCGGTTCAAATGAAAAATTTAATGCAGAAGTAAAAAAAGCGGTTCGAAGCATTAAAGAAAAATGGATGCCCGGAAAAATTAAAGGCGAAACAGTACGAAGCCGATATAGAATTCCTTTAACAATTAATATCAGCTAATCTTACCCTCCAATCATCTTTTTAATCGAGTTCAGCTTCATCAACGCTTCAATCGGCGTCAAAGTATTGATGTCGATTTTCGTTAATTCTTCTCTGATGTTTTCCAAAACAGGATCGTCTAACTGAAAGAAAGACAGTTGCATGTTTTCTTCAGTCACTCTTTTGATAGTTTCTGAAGAGCTACCCTGAGTTCGGCTTGCTTCCAAAGTTTTCAGAATTTCATTGGCTCTGTTGACCACTTTTGAAGGCATTCCCGCCAGTTTTGCTACGTGAATACCGAAACTGTGCTCACTTCCGCCCGGAACCAACTTTCTTAAGAAAATAATATTCCCTTTGTTTTCCTGAATAGACACATGGAAATTTTTCACACGTTCGAAATTCACGGTCATTTCATTCAACTCGTGATAGTGGGTTGCAAACAAAGTCTTTGCCTGAGTCGGATGCTGATGAAGATATTCCGCAATCGCCCAAGCGATGGAAACCCCGTCGTAAGTGGAAGTTCCACGACCGATTTCGTCTAATAAAATCAGGCTTCGTTCAGAAATATTATTCAGAATATTTGCTGCTTCATTCATTTCCACCATAAATGTTGATTCGCCTGCAGAAATATTATCGCTTGCGCCAACTCGGGTAAAAATTTTATCTAAAACGCCTATTTCAGCGTGTTTTGCAGGAACAAAACTTCCGATCTGAGCCAGAAGACATACAATTGCAGTCTGACGAAGAATTGCCGATTTACCTGCCATGTTGGGTCCGGTAACCATAATAATCTGCTGAGAATCTTTATCTAAGAAAATATCATTCGGAATATATTTTTCGCCTAAAGGAAGTGCATTTTCAATGATCGGGTGTCTAGCTTCTTTTAAATCAATGGCAAAAGTCTCCGTTAAAACAGGTTTTGTGTAACTTTCAGAAACGGCTAGTTCAGACAAGCCAACTGCAACATCAAGCTGTGCGATAATATTCGAGTTTTCCTGAATCCTGTCGATGTAAATCATCGTTTCGGAACAAACCTTTCTGTACAACTGATTTTCCAGAACACTGATTTTTTCTTCAGCTCCCAGAATTTGGTTTTCGTATTCCTTTAATTCTTCGGTAATATAACGTTCGGCGTTGACCAACGTCTGTTTTCTCAGCCAGTCGGACGGAACTTTATCTTTATGAGTATTTCTTACTTCAATAAAATATCCGAAAACATTGTTAAAATCTATTTTTAAGCTGGTAATCCCTGTTCTTTCGATTTCTCTTTGGCACATTTCATCCAAAAAACCACGACCTTTAGATTGAAGACCTCTTAATCGGTCAAGTTCTTCAGAAATACTTTCTTTAATCACATTTCCTTTGGCAAGATTTACCGGAAGTTCTTCATTCAAATGATTTTCAAGCAGAGCAATTAGTTCATCTAAATTATTTAACGGTTCAAGCCACGCCAAAACATCGGCATGAGGATGAAGCAATCCTTTAATTTTCTGAATATTTATTAAACTTTGACGTAAATAACCTAATTCTTTCGGTGAAATTTTTTCCGCCGCCAGTTTTCCCATCAATCGGTCTAAATCTGAAATTGATTTTAACAATTCTGAAATCTCATATTTAAGATGATCTTTCTCGTTCAAAAAATCAATCAGCGAAAGTCGTCTTGAAATTTCATCAACCGATTTTAAAGGAAGAATAATTCGTCTTCGCAACAATCTTCCGCCCATTGGGGTAGAAGTTTTATCGATAATATCCAAAAGCGATTTTCCTTTCGGATGGCTCGGATAAACGATTTCTAAGTTTCTCAGCGTAAAATGATCCATCATCAGATAATCTTCCTGCGGAATAATCTGAATTTTGGTAATGTGCGCCAGTAAATTGTGATGCGTGTCTTCAACAAGATAAGCGAAAATAGCTCCTGCAGCAGTAATCGCTAAATTTAAACCTTCAACACCAAAACCTTTTAATGAATTGGTTTTAAACTGATTTGTCAGTTTTTCGTAAGCAAAATTATACTGATAAGCCCAGTCTTCAAGCTTGAAAACATTTTTATTTTTAAGCTGATCCGGAATCTGAACGCTTCTCTGATAAATAATCTCACTCGGGTCAAACGTATTAACAATATGAAGAAGTTTATCGAGATTTCCTTCACTGACTAAAAATTCTCCGGTAGAAACATCGACTAAAGCAATTCCGTATTTTTCTTTTTCTTTATGAAGCGAAAGAAGAAAATTATTCTTTTTTGAACTTAAAACCTGGTCATTGAACGTTACTCCTGGAGTTACCAATTCGGTAATGCCACGTTTTACAATTCCTTTGACCATTTTTGGATCTTCCAACTGGTCGCAAATCGCAACACGAAGTCCTGCTCTCACCAATTTTGGCAAATAAGAATCTACCGAATGATGCGGAAATCCTGCCAATTCGATATGACCTTCTCCATTGGCTCTTTTTGTTAAAACAATTCCCAAAACCTGAGAAGCTCTGATGGCATCCTGCCCGAAAGTTTCATAGAAATCTCCCACTCTGAAAAGTAAAAGTGCATCAGGATATTTAGCCTTGATGGTATTATACTGCGTCATTAACGGGGTTTCTTTCTTCGTCGCCTTTGCCATTAAAAAATTGTCTTAAAATTGGGTTGGTAAAAATAGGAAATAAAATCCTTGAGGCAAATTGGTTATTCGAAAATCTCCCACAGATTGCACAGATTTTCACGGATGATTGAGAATAGTATTTACCTTTAATAAATTGCCACGAATGCACAAATAATTGTTTTAATGTAAAATTTAAGGATAAAAAATTAGTGTATTCGTAGAAAAACAATCTGTGAAAATCTGTGTCATCTGTGGGATTTTAATTTTTCATCTTCTTTCTCTCAAATTTCGCCAAAGCTTCCGCAGCTTTTTCATACGCCCACTTCTGTTTGTGATCTACCCATTTTCCTTTAAAAAGTTTACGCAGAATTTTATCCGTATATCGCATGATGAAAACATGGTACAGCATATTTGCAAAAATTTTAGGTTTATTGGGCAAGGCTCTTAAAGACATCGAAAAGCCAGGCTCCAGATATCGGTTGAAATGCCAAAAAGCACCTGGAATAAAAAGGGCATCGCCGTGTTCCATGAAAATTTCGTAACCTTTGGCATATTTTAAAGCAGGGAACTTTTCGTAATCCGGATTTTCGTAATCTACATCGTAAATCGTATGAACTGACAAGGGAACTTTATATAAAAACTTCGACTGTTTCTGGTCAAAAAGCAGGATTCTTTTCTTTCCTTCAAAATGGAAATGCATAAAATCTCCCAAATCAACATCATAATGCATTAAAACATGAGCCTCACTTCCACCAAAAAATAAAGTAGGAAGTCTTTTGAAAAATTTAATTCCCAAATCGGGATAGGTGAAATTTTTTAATAATTCCGGAAGACGGTCTGTGATGATATAGAAGAAAATTCTAAGGTCTGAAGGGTTAGATTTTATCGTATCGATATAATCTTTCATTTTCATTTTGGTGACCGGAGCATCTGAGCTTTTTTTAGAATCTGCAGGCTTGTTTTCGTACAAAGGAACTTCCTGTTCGCCGGCTTTTTCTTTAATAAAATCAAAATTCCATTTATCAAAAGCGTCCCATCTTTGAGAGTAGTTTTTGATGAGAAGTGGTTTTTGTTTTTTAAAGTAGTTTTCCTGAAATTCTTCCTTGCTTATATCAGTGACAACGTCTACGTTTTCTAATATCATGCGTTTTTATTTTAATGCGAAATAAAAATAGTGTTTTTTTGAATTTTATAAAAATTTATCTTTGCAGAAGACACGCAAAGCATGAGAGTTTACAATACCAAACATTTCCTGAAAATCCTGGTCAGCTTACACAAAAGCGATACCATGAAAATTCTTTTCCCAAGCATGATTTTGATGGCGGTGTATTCTTTCGGGGTACAGTATTTGGAAATCGAATATCTTCATCTGACTTCAAAATCGAAGGTCAGCAATGTAGGAATGATTCATTCTCTGCTTGGTTTTGTTTTGTCTTTACTGCTGGTTTTCAGAACGAATACCGCTTACGACAGATGGTGGGAAGGAAGAAAACTTTGGGGAAAACTGGTGAATGATACAAGAAATTTTGCAATAAAAATCAATATTATTCTTGCCGATGACAGGCAGTCTGCAGACCAAATTGCGAGATATTTAAAATATTTCCCACACTTTTTAGCCAAACACCTTTCGCAGGAATCAACAAGGCTTGCTTTGGATGAAGATTATTCTGAAATTGAAAAATCATTGAGAAGTCACGGGCCGACCGATATGATTATTCATCTCACTCACAAATTGCATCAGCTTAAAAAAGAAGGAAAAATTTCGGATGTTGAAATGCTGTATTTAGATACTCAGATTTCAGGTTTTCTGGATGTTTGCGGTGGATGTGAAAGAATTAAAAATACACCGATTCCCTATTCTTACTCTTCGTTCATTAAGAAATTTATCATTTTGTACGTTTTAGCATTACCGATTGCCTACGTAATCAATCTTGGATTGTTTATGATTCCGCTGACGGTTTTTGTATATTACGTCTTGATGAGTCTCGAACTGATTGCCGAAGAAATTGAAGATCCTTTTAATAATGATGAAAATGATATTCCGATGGAAACCATTGCTCAGAATATCGAGAAAAATGTTCATCAGATTATGGGTGCAAAAAAGTAAAAGATTCAATTGTGTTAAAAAAAACCTGTATAAATCTGTGCTATCCGTGGGCAAAAACTCCCACAGATTGTACAGATTTACACAGATGCATATTGAAATATTTAATGGAAAATCAAATCCATAAGTAAAGAAGAATTCGTAAATTATAATAAGAAATAAATTATTTTGGTACATAAATTAAAGTTAGAAGAACTGAACAGAATCGATGTAGAAACATTTAAAAAAGTTGAGAAAATACCGTTGGTGGTTGTTTTAGACAATATCAGAAGTATGCACAATGTGGGCGCAACATTCAGAACGGCAGATGCTTTTTTAGTTCTAAAAATTATTTTATGCGGAATTACGCCTCAACCGCCACATCGTGAAATTCACAAAGCTGCATTGGGAGCAACAGAAAGCGTAGATTGGTCGCATGAAGCAGACATCAATGTTACGATTAACGATTTGAAAAGCCAGGGTTTTGAAATTTTAGGAATAGAGCAGACTTCAAACAGTAAAATGATTTCAGATTTTACCATTGATAATGCTAAAAAATATGCGGTGATTTTAGGAAACGAAGTAGAAGGGATCAGCAATGAAGCATTAGCGAATATTGATACCTTTCTGGAAATTCCGCAATTGGGAACAAAGCACTCTTTAAATGTAAGTGTTTGTGGAGGAATTGTGATGTGGGAGTTTGCAAAAGCTTTAGGTTTAAAATAATATCTATTTTTAAAAAGTTCGAAGTCTTTGCTGAGTGAAATCGAAGATTCGACGAAGTCAAACGCCTTTGCGAACCTAAAAGCAGTTAGTAATTAAAGAAAGCCTTTGCGAGCTTTGCATTAAAAATAAAGAATCGCAAAAAAAATAGGTTAAAAAAACTCGCAAAAGCCCTAAAATAAAAAAACTGCATATGTCTAAAAGACAGTGCAGTTTGAAATAAATCTAATAAAAAGTAAAAATGAAAGGCGACAAAGGTACATTTTTTTTGTACGTCAACAAATTTTTTTGACTGATTTTTTTATTTCATCAAAAAAAAGAATGTTTTTAAGGAAAGGATTCGTTTAATTTTTTATAAATTAGCACAATGTTTATCAAGGAGTATATCTCAAAAGATTTTCCGTGTTTTCATCTTACTGACTCTATTGAATCGGCTAGAGAGATGCTAGACGCTTTTGGATATACGCATATTTTCATCAAAAAATCCCATCACTTTTACGGAGCGATCGCTAAAGATTTTCTTTTTGAAGAAGAGGGTACTCTAAAAAACCTCGAACATCAGATTGAGCGTTTTGCGATTTTAGAAGATAATAATATTATGGACAGTATTCGTCTGTTTTATACTTTTAATACCAACGTAATTCCTGTTATCAATAAAAATGAAAAGTATTTGGGTTATATCGGTTGTGATGATGTATTCCAGAATCTTTCACTATATCCTTTATTTTCCGAATCGGGCGCGACTTTGACGGTTGAAGTTCCGGCAAGAAGATATTCTATGACCGAAATTGCCAATATTATTGAGAGCAACAACTCTAAGTTTTATGGCGGGTTTATCAGCCTAATGTCTGACGAAGCCATTCAGGTAACGATAAAAATCAGCAATGAAAATCTTGCTTCCATTGATGCAACATTCGACAGATACGACTACAGAATTGTTGAAAAATACTATTCTGACGAAAAAACTGATATGTTTAAAGACCGATTCGGCTTTTTACAAAAATTTATAGAAATCTAATATGAAGGCAGCCATATATTCTCAGAAAAAAGATCTTGATACTTTTTTATATTTAAGTAAATTTATTTCTGAACTGGAAAGCAGAGGCGTAAAATCGGTTTTGTTTGATGAAATGGCTGAAGCACTGCAATTTTCAAAAATATTTGAGACTTTTGCCAACAAACAGGATCTTATTGAGAAAAAAGTAGATCTTTTCTTCACTTTTGGTGGCGATGGAACGATTGTAAATTCATTAACATTTATTGAAGATTTGGAAATTCCTATTGTCGGTGTAAATACGGGAAGGCTAGGATTTTTGGCGAGTTTTACAAAAGAAGAAGCCTTTAAAGAGTTAGATTCTATTTTAAAAGGTGATGTAAAAACAAGTCGTCGTTCCGTAATTCAGGTGGTTTCGCCGGAGTTGGAAGATTTTTTCCCTTATGCTTTAAATGATGTTACCATTTCGAGAAAAGAAACAACTTCGATGGTGACAGTAGATTCCTATATTAACAATGAGTTTTTAAATGTCTTTTGGGGAGACGGTGTTATCGTTTCTACACCGACTGGTTCAACGGCTTATTCTCTAAGTTGTGGTGGTCCGATTATCTCGCCAAACAACGAAAATTTTGTCATCACCCCGATCGCACCTCATAATCTTAATGTAAGACCTTTGGTGGTAAACGATAAAGTGGAGATTAAATTTAAAGTTGAAAGCAGAGTTCCTCAATATTCTCTATCATTAGACTCAAGGTTAATTCACATCGAAACCGATAAAGAAATTGTTATTAAAAAAGCCGATTTCCAGATTTTACTGGTGCAGCCAAATAATTTAAGCTTCTATGAAACCATCCGTCAGAAGCTGCTTTGGGGCAGAGATAAAAGAAATTAATAATTTCTCAAAAATCATTACCTTTACAAGAATTTTTAAAAAAATACCCTAATATTATATAAAAGCTAAAATATGAGCAGAATTTTTCCGGCAGGAGTTGCCACAGGTCAGTTAGTTACAGATATTTTCCAGTATGCAAAAGAAAACAAATTTGCATTACCTGCAGTAAACGTTATTGGTTCTAGTAACGTAAATGCTGTTATGGAAACTGCGGCGAAACTAAATTCACCGGTAATCATTCAGTTTTCTAACGGTGGAGCTTCTTTCAACGCAGGAAAAGGATTGAGTAATGATGCTCAGAAGTCTGCTATTGTAGGAGGTATCGCAGGAGCTAAACATATTCATACTTTGGCTGAAGCTTACGGAGCAACGGTAATTCTTCACACAGACCACGCGGCAAAAAAATTATTGCCTTGGATCGACGGATTGCTTGATGCAAGTGAAGAATTTTACAAGCAGACCGGTAAATCTCTTTACTCGTCTCACATGCTTGATCTTTCTGAAGAACCTTTGGAAGAAAACCTTGAGATCTCTGCAAAATATTTCGAAAGAATGGCAAAAATGCAGATGACTTTGGAAGTGGAGATCGGTGTTACAGGTGGGGAAGAAGACGGTGTAGATAATTCTGGTGTAGACAACTCTTTATTATACACTCAGCCCGAAGATGTAGCTTATACGTATGAAAAATTAAAAGCTGTTTCTGATAATTTCACGATTGCAGCTGCTTTCGGAAACGTACACGGAGTTTATAAGCCGGGTAATGTAGTTTTAACTCCGAAAATCTTAGATAACTCTCAGAAATTTGTTCAGGAGAAATTCGGAACTGCTGAGAAACCAATCAATTTTGTATTCCACGGTGGTTCAGGTTCTACTTTAGAAGAAATCAGAGAAGCGATTGATTATGGGGTAATTAAGATGAATATCGATACTGATCTTCAGTTTGCTTATACAGAAGGAATCAGAGATTATATGACAGAAAATATCGAATACCTGAAAACTCAGATCGGTAACCCGGAAGGAGAAGAAAAACCAAACAAAAAATTCTATGACCCAAGAGTATGGGTAAGAAAAGGGGAAGAGACATTCTCTAAGAGATTGGTTCAGGCATTTGAAGATTTAAATAACGTAAATACTTTAAAATAAATTAATTTGAGATTTGAAGTTTGAGATTGTCTGAGATAAAAATCTTATCGACAAGCCCGAATTCCAAATTTCAAATCATCAATTTCAAATCAACAATATGGCATTCGACTGGTTTAAAAGAAAAGCACAAAATATTACCACTTCTACGGATGAGAAAAAAGATGTACCAAAAGGTCTTTGGCATCAGACTCCATCAGGAAAAGTTGTGGAACATGAAGAACTTAAGAAAAACAACTATGTTTCTCCTGAAGACGGATTTCACGTAAGAATAGGAAGTGCCGAGTTTTTCGACATTCTTTTCGACGAAGGAAAATTCACTGAGCTTGATGCGAATGTTGAAAGTATTGATATGCTTAATTTTAAAGATACTAAATCATATACAGACCGTTTAAAAGAAGTAAAAGCAAAAACAAAACTTACAGATTCTATCAGAAATGCGGTAGGAACTGTAAACGGATCTGAAATGGTGGTTTCTTGTATGGATTTTGCGTTCATTGGCGGATCTTTAGGCTCGGTAATGGGTGAAAAAATCAGGAGAGCAGTAGATTACTGTATCGAAAAAAGACTTCCTTACATGATTATCTGCCAATCCGGTGGAGCAAGAATGCAGGAAGCAACCTACTCTTTGATGCAGCTTGCAAAAGTTCAGTCTAAGTTAGCGCAACTTTCAGAAGCAGGACTTTTATACATCGCTTACCTTTGTGATCCTACTTTTGGTGGAATTACTGCTTCTTTCGCAATGACTGCGGATGTAATTATGGCAGAACCAAAAGCTTTGATCGGATTTGCAGGACCTAGGGTTATCCGTGAAACTATCGGTAGAGATTTACCGGAAGGTTTCCAGACTTCAGAATTCTTGCAGGATAAAGGTTTCGTAGATTTCATTGTAAAAAGAACCGAAATAAAAGATAAAGTTTCTAAAACAGTAAATCTTTTGGCTGCAAAGGCTTAAATTTTAACTAAAAAAACAGATCATCTCTCTCAATTTGGGAGAGATTTTTGTTTCAATGTTTTCAGTAATTTAAATTAAATTTTGTAGGCCGATCTTAAAAGCCAACAGCAATAAGCCAATTGTCATCAATAAATTATGAGGACTTTTAAAGTGATTTTCAATACGATACGAAGCATGAGTTTAAAAAAAATACTCAGGCTCTTATCAGCAGTATTGCCGCATCCTATTTTTTCGGTTTTAAGTTTTTATGCAACGGTAAAAGCTTTTTCGATTGCTCAGAAACTTTATCCCAAAACAGCCTCGAAAAACGGCGAAGGAAATGCTTTCAGACATGCGCTTTGGTGTTGCCTGATTATGATGTATTGCTGCAAAATATCATCGCCTGAAAAAGCATTAGACTTTTGTAAAAAAATTACAGATCTGCACGAAGAATTATTTCCGAATGAACCCTTGGAAACCAAGATGGATCTTCACAACAATAAAATCGGTATGGATTATTTCATGGAAATTCTTCCCGGAATTCACCGCCAGTTCTTTGAGAAAAGTTTTTTTATTGATGAATTACAAAAGAAAACTGCCAATGCAAAGCTTTTGAAAAATTTGGATGATGATTTTGACGGGTATTTGGTTTATTTGGAAGAATAATTTACAATAGCAGTTAGATTCTACGGGATGACAAACTTACTATAAATTTCTTTTTTCAAATTAATTTATATTTCATCACTTTTTGTAATCTCAATTTTTTTTAACTAAGTTTAAACAATTAATTTAATCAGATGGTTCTCAGCAGAATTTGGTCAGCTTTCATTATCATTGCCATTGCGATTGCAAGTATAAAATATATTTCTTCAAGCCATTACAAAACTATTTTTAACGACATGGTCGTTGGGAAAGGAGGAGATACGGTGCAGATTGCCACTCAGAATATAAACTCGCTTTCTCCGATAGTGAGAGACAGTTTGATGAAGAAAAACGATTTTGCGAACAACAGGATTCATTATAAAACCGATTCTCTAAAACAAAATGTCAACGTTTATCGTGTTCAGGAAGCAGATGGAGTAATCGGAACTTCGGAAACTGCTGTGAAAATCTGTCTCGGTTTGATTGGTATTATGACCTTATTTATGGGTTTTATGAGTATTGCTGAAAAAGCCGGCGGAATCAATTTATTGAGTCGGTTAATTCAGCCTTTTTTCTCAAAACTATTTCCTGAGATTCCTAAAAATCATCCATCGTTCGGGCACATGTTGATGAACTTCAGCGCAAATCTCTTAGGTTTAGATAATGCTGCAACTCCTTTCGGATTAAAAGCGATGGAAAGTTTACAGACTTTAAATCCAAACAAAGATACCGCAAGCAATTCGCAGATTATGTTTCTCTGCCTTCATGCAGGAGGAATGACCCTGATTCCGGTTTCTATTATTGCCATCAGAGCTTCGATGGGTTCAAAAACTCCTACTGATATTTTTCTTCCTTGTATGATTGCCACGTTTGCGGCGACTTTAGCTGCAATGATTATCGTTTCACTATACCAAAAAATTAATCTCTTAAGACCGATTGTTATCGCTTATGTTGGTGGAATTTCAGCAATCATCGGACTTTTGGTGGTTTATTTGGTTCAATTGAGCAAAGATGAACTGGATGATTTCAGTAAAGTTTTAAGCAATGGTTTGATTCTTTTTATTTTCTTAGGAATTGTTCTCGGTGCCGTTTATAAAAAAATAAATGTCTTTGATGCTTTTATTGAAGGAGCAAAAGAGGGTTTCACAACTTGCGTGAAGATTATTCCATATTTGGTCGGAATGCTGATTGCCATTTCGCTTTTGAGAACTTCAGGAGTTTTTGAAGTGATTATTGACGGTATGAAATGGGTAGCTTATTCAGCCAATTTAGACGCTCGTTTTGTTGACGGACTTCCGACTGCTTTAATAAAACCTTTATCAGGTTCCGGAGCGAGAGGAATGATGGTTGATACGATGACGACTTTCGGAGCCGATAGTTTCCAAGGGAAATTGGCAGCAGTTCTTCAGGGAAGCTCAGATACGACGTTTTACGTGATTGCGGTTTATTTTGGAGCTGTAGCCGTGAAAAATACGAGATATACCGTAATTGCTATGCTTTTGGCAGATTTGGTGGGGATTATTACTTCTATTGTG
>Ga0213828_1000086_pt1 | contig 125059 bp, 126 predicted proteins | sample MC6MC0897MG_FD_180664 | JGI IMG/M metagenome (GOLD analysis project Ga0213828, IMG submission 180664) | Enriched soil aggregate microbial communities from Iowa State University, Ames, United States - MC6-MC0897-MG | ecosystem: Environmental > Terrestrial > Soil > Unclassified | place: USA...
AAATTCAGAAATTTCCAATTCGTTACCAGGATGTTCACCTTCGAACTTATGTTTGAACTGCTGAGCGTCTTCATCGCCTTCGCTTTCGTATGTTCCTTTAGATTTTGAAGGTGTCATGTACACCTGAATCATATTGGCGTTAGGTTTCATAACGAAAGAACCTTCCATTAAAACACCTTTGCCGTTTCGCTGTGGAAACGCTGCAATATCGTCAACGTCTACTATAGTAACGTTTGGCTCTTTCGGTGCAGAAGCACCAGGGGATTTATGTCCCCTAGGCTTTAATACTGACGTTGGAATATATGTCATAATTATAAATTTATTAAGATGTTATTCTATTACTAAACGGCTTTATTAACCTCGAACCAAATACCTTCAACATTGATTAATTCAACGAAATGAGCAGGAGCAGTTAAAACGATATTTCCTGTTACGGAAACCTTACCAACAATTGATGAAACCGTGAATGAATCATCTACAGACTTACCGTAAATTTTAATTGATTTTCCAGGTACACCATTAATGATATCAGTTAAAGTTTCTGCTTCAGAACCATCATAATAAAACTCTGATCCATTTGCCACATCAAGCACATCTAGAGTGAATTTTATTTTATCTGAAGGTGCAGCATCGGCAACGGTAGTTCGTTTCAATTCTTTAACCGTACCATCTGCATTTACATACAATAAGATATACCCTTCTGTATTCAACGCATAATCTGAATTGATATTAATTTTATCAGACTTCACCAATTTGCGTGCTGCGGATAATTTTGAAGTTCCGTAAATCTTAATTACCTGACCCGGAATAAATACTTCACCTTCAATTTCTGAAATGTCGGTTAAATATTCATGATCGATACGGATTATAGGATAAGTAATTTTAAGGATGCCGGTACCATCATCGAAGCTAGGAACCGATACTGAAGGATCAAAAATGGGAGCTTCGTTACTCCATACCATTTGGCGTTCAAAATCTTTAGTTTCACCTGCACCCAATTTTACACCAACCATTTTAAGACGAATACCTTCCTTGTAATCTGCAAAGATGTTGATATCACGTTTTTCCATCGTAAATGTGAAAGCTTTCTTTTCTTCACGACGGTAAGACATTTCCTGAATGTTTTTAGACATGGTTATGTACATAAACTTGGTTTTTGTCATATCAACAACCGGCTGAAACTTGATGTTTGGGTAATCGATCGGATGATCTTTAGAATAGATCTGTTTACCTTCATCAGTTGAGCGCTGTAAGTGGTAAACCAAACCTGCACGCTCACGGTACCATCCCAACAATGTATCGGTTAAACCTAATTCTAATCCTACCTGACGACGTTCTGTTTCCGGAATAGACTCGATTAATTCTTTTACTTTTTCTACAATGTTTTCAGGCGTAATATCTCCTAAATGGTACGGGCGGTATTTCTTTAAAACATCACGGTATTTGTAGAAACCGTAAAGTAAACCATCTTGCGAGTTTACTGCAGCACCGGCACGATCTTCAGGAGTTTGTACAAAAATTCCATTAATCATTGCGTTACGATCATCGATTGCCTGGCGTTTTAAAATTTCACCTAACAAGAAATAGATAAAAGACATTTTCCAAGGGTGAGAACCTTCTTTGTTGTAAGATCTAATCCAGGTATTTTCAATTTCCTGTAGTTCAAAACCGCTAAAACTGATATCAATTTTCTTTGCGAAAACCTTTCCGTCTTCAGTAGAAATTTTGAATTTGTTCTTTGGAGCCCAACCTTTAGCACGACCCTGAACAATTTCACCAGTAATAATATTACCTGAAGCAACACGGTCTAAAACTCCGGTAATACTATCCCATTCAGCAGGTAACATTCTTAAGTCTGTCATCAATGACTGTAATGCTTCCGGATAATCTAATACAAAATGTTTAGCATCATCAACTAATGTAGGAATATACGAATCGTTGTCAAAATCGGTAACCTTTGCAGAACTGTCACGCAAACGTTCGTTCCATGGGCGACCTTCGAAGGCAAAGAATGTTTTGTTTGTAGCAAACAAGTGTGTAGCACTATGTTTTAAAAGATTTGTTCTCAAGGCAGTTGTTGTTTGTGTTTTTACGTCTGATTCTTCAGCATCCATTAATGCTTCGATAGTTTTCTTTTGTGCAGAGAAACCTTTTGTTAGAGCACCAACTTTACGAGCTAAACCCTCTATAGTTGCTGTGGTAGCATTAGGCTTCTTTTTACCGTCTTCATCAGGATCTTCGACATCTTCTGGATCTTCGTCGTCTGGATCTTCTTCTGCAGCTTCGGGCACAACATCTGGATTTTGAGCTAAAAAAGCTGCCAATTCAGCATCAATAGCAGATAAATCCGCATCGTTGTTGTTCATTGCTTTTAATTCTGTATCAAAAGCTTCAATTAGTTTTGCGGATTTTTCGGCACCAATTTTTTTGTCTAATTCCTTTTTTTGCTCTGCTGAAAAATCTGTAGCAGATTCTTCAGCATTTAAAGGAATTTTTTCAAGTCCTAAAAGTCCGATAACCAACGCAGCACTTTTTGCGAATAATTTAAACTTCATCTTTCTAAATATTTATAGTTAATTAATTATTTAAGTGGGTTAATTCGGCTAAAACTTCAACCATTTGCTTTGCTTCGCGAAAGGATCCTATTGCATCTATAAATCCTAAATCCAATGCCTGATCAGCAAAAAAGGTTTTGCCGGTAATAACTCCAGTTTCCTTGTATTGAAGTTTTGGGCGTGCTGATTTGACAAAATTTTGAAACTGTATTGCCATTGGAGAAAGCATTTCTTTTTTGATCATATCGTATTTACCTTCCATCGCCAATCTTGCAGCCTCGTTTTTGTGTTCTGATTCGTCCGGATAAACTTCATGAAATTCATACCCAATGCTTTCCAGATACTTTCTATTATCAGCCCAACTAAGCATAACACCTACAGAACCTATTTGAGAAGAAATATTGTTATCGGCCATTATATAATCGCAAACAGCTAACATTGTCCATAAATGTGCAGAACAAGCCTGATCGTATAGACCAACAATAGGTTTTCTCTTACGTTTACCAAATTCTACGAATGGACCAACCGCAGAACAGGATCCGCCAGGTCCGTCTGTAACCAATATGGTACCTATAATGTTGGGATGATTTTCTGCCATTTCCAACGCCAAAACAATATCATGCGCACCGTAGCTGCACCAGTCTCCATATTTTAAAAGAGGACCGATCATATCAACAACAGCGATACTATCTTCAGGTATATCATAAAAACCATCTTCATCAGGACGAATTCTATTCAAACTGCTGTCTAAAAACTTTAAACACGATTCGGGTTTAACAACCGTTTCAAGATTTCTTTTTCCGGAAACGATCTCATACGCAATTGGTCCAAAAACAGAAAGTGCATCCGGACTAATTGCCCATAAGCCACGTTGTAGATCTAATGCCAGTTTGTTGAAATTCATTGCTTACTTTTTAAATATTAAATAGATAGAACACAGGAATAAAAAAGAAACCACAGCAGCGATAATTTGCCACTTCTTTAATGCAGATGCTAACTCGTCATTATCACTTAAAAGCGATAGCTTTTCAGCAGCGAGCCGTGAGTTTTCGGTTTTAAGTCGAATTACGTTTGCTGTGTTTTCTCTGTAGATCGTATCTGTTTTAAACTTTGTTATGTATTTGGTATCAACATCCGGGCATTTAACTTTCGGTTGTTGTTTTTGTCCGTTTTGATCGATGTATTCCGGACAAGGAACTTCTACACCAGGAATAGTTACAGTTACTGTATCTATAATTATTTTACCCGGTACCAGTTTTTCGGTAACAGGAAAATTGATTGCGCACAGCTGGGCAAAGTATTCCGGATTTTGATTTAAGTATTTTGTTGCGCGTTCCTGTTTTGATGCGCAACTGAATAAGGCAAAGCTTAAACCAAGGGTTAGGAGTAAAGACTTTCTCATTTTAAATTGTCGTATTTAATTAATACATCCGCATAAAAACACGCTAATGCTTCTTTGTGCAATTCATACTTTTCCATATCTGAAGAATTTGATAAAAAGCATAATTCTGCTAGAACTGCGATACCCGAACCAAGGTTTAATATTCCTATTTTACCACGAGCAGTTTGGGCTTCGGTTTTTACGCCACGATTGGTAATCCCTAAAATTCTTGCAGTTCCTTCAGCTAACTCAGTAGCCATTGCAATGCTTTCTTTGCTAGCGTTATTTGCTACAATCATTTCGGTACCGGTTGCATTGGGATTTGTGCTTGCATTAAAATGATTATCTAACAGAACACTTCCGGAACCCGGCTTAATTCTACTTTGATACTGAGCATTTGTTTCGGAATCTTTATCCATTATGTGATCATGATTTCTTAATGCTAAATATTTAGAAACCAAATTGCGGAACTCCTTTGTTTTATCGGCTTCTTTAATACCGTTGTAAACAGCACCAGGATCTTTATCATGATGCCCTGCAGATGGAAATACTACCTGGATCATTTCTCTTTTTCTATATTAGAATGGAATCTTTTCATTAAAAGCTCTACTGCCTTTAAACCCGAATAACCAAGCAAAAAAGCCACACCGTATAAAGAATTGTCTGATAAGTTTAACCAGATACCCGTTAAAGGTGTAAGGTAGTTAGCTGTAAAGCCACCTGCCAATACTGATAAAAATTGTTGTGAACGTGTCATATTCTTAGGTTTTGTGGTAAGGGAAGTAATTCCACCGGCTAAACCTGCTATAAAAACAATTACTTCAATACCGATTTCTTGTAAAAACAATTTCATGGCTATATTATTTGCAGTAAAATTATCTTAACAGTTAATTTTTATGTGTGACACGAAAAACAGCTATTTTATTGCGCTGTTTTTTTTTCTAGCCAAACGGCTCATAGATGAATTGTTTTTTACTTCGCGGTAGTACATTCTGCGCAAGCCTTCCACATCGAATCCGAATTCTAACAATTCGTAATTATCAATGAATCTTAAAACCGCTGCACGTACGCATTTACCCGAATTACTTTCGGAATGCCCTAAAATATAATAGATGAATGCAATTCTGAATATATCTTCTAACAGATCGTTAATGTCGTTGTTGATTTCTTCAGGGAGTGAAAGAAAGTGTTTGGATCCATTGTCTAGTTTGTAAATGGAACCTTTGTATTCACGCTTATCAGATATTGATAACAGTATACGGTAATTATCCAGTTTTACCGGTATATCTGCTTTTTGCAGTGTAATACGTAAAAACTTACTTAATGAAGATGAGAAAGCCAGTGTAATAGCTTTAGCTTTAAAATTCAGGTAGTTTATTTCTTCGCCTTCCATTTCTTTAAAGAAGAAAGCAACCAGGTGTGGTTTTATATGGACAGGAACGTGTGGCAAAGTTTAAGTAGTGTTTTTTTATGGGCTATGTTAGGGTTAATGGAATTATATCGGGTAAACCAACCAATACGTTACCTATGTATTTTGATGCCGGTATAATTGATTCTGTATATATCTCGACCGATGTTTTAATATGATTGTTGGTTGTACTTACTTTTGGTTTTTTGTTTTGGAAGTAATCATTCCTTCCAATTATAATGATTTCACCGTTTGTAAGTTCCAGTATAACGTGCCTTATTTTATGCATTTCCTGAATACGCTTAGCACGATCAGGATCGGAACTGTTGAAACTGATATTCAGTGTTTGATCATACTTTACACCTGCAGGCGGTTCTGAAGAATTTTCGGTAAACTGGACGGATCCTTTATGAAAATAGGTTTCCTTGATTAAACCGTTTGAAATTAACGTATCACCAAAATTGGCAGATGTGGGATTAAAAGCAAGTGATTTACCTGTAAAATCAAGATAAATTTTACAGATGTTTGGAACAGATTGTACCTTTTTGGAAAGATCCATTTTTTAAATGTTTTACCAAAAATAGTAAAAATAACTATATAGTTAATAATATATTATCTAAATAGTTAACAATTAAATTGACCCAGTGTATGTTGACTTAAAGTGGATAATTTTATTTATTTTAGAAGCTTAACTATTAACATTTATAATTTATGAACACACCAGAAGAACAACAAAAAATTGTTGAAGCAGTAAGCAAAAAATTTCCTCACATGACTTGTCCAATGTGTAGTAATACGAAATTTGCATTAGTACGAGGATTTACAATGAATATTCTTTCAAAAGACACGACTACATTTGGCGACTTATCAAAAGCTATACCTACGGCATCCTTCACATGTGAAAATTGTGGTTTTTTAGCTCAATATTCACTACAAACACTTGGATTAAGCCAGTAATTTTAAACTTAACTTTTAAAATTTATTATTATGAATCAACAAGAAATTGACAACATATATAATGCAATTAAAACTAAAATAGGAACTATGCAATGCCCTATGTGTAAAGGTTTAGATTTTGAAGTGACAACCAAGTACATTCAAAATATTTTAGCTGCCGAAACTAATGGTACAATAAGCCCAACTAATATTGATAGTTTAGCAACAATTCCTATATCTTGTAAGAAATGTGGATTTGTTTCGCAACATAGATTTGATTTTTTCTTAAAATAAATTAAATAATCCCCGAATTTCATCGGGGATTAATATTACAAATTTGGTTCGGCAATTTCAAAAATATCTAAATTTAGTTTGTGGGTGACATTCCGATCGTCATCAATCAGAAACAACGTTTGTTTTCTGCATTTCCATAAACTTCCGGCTTCTACCGTTTCCTGTTCATTTGAAACTACATCGATACGGTTACGGTACAGTTCATCAACTTCTGTGAGTTCTACCAGTTCCGGCATTGTGATATCGCCGCGAAGAAATGCCTGATGCGCATTTTTATCCATGTACAATATTTTGCCTGTACCTGTAAAAACCATTTTTAAAGGTTCGGCATTATTGGCGATATCGCTCACCCAAACCATTTCTAAAGCTTCTTTAAAGGTTTTGTCTTTTAAAGTTAACCTTATGCCGTGCGGGTAAATTATTCTGAAACTCATACTCCCAAGATTTTACGTTCAACCTTCTTTTTCATTTTGGTGGATTCTTTGCTAATGGTTTCCCATGGAATAGCAGCAAAATGTTTTTCAAAACTTTTGGTTAACTGCAGTATTAAAACCGCACGATCACGAAATTCAGAATCATCGGCATATTCTGAAAGCATGGCAGCCTCAAAGACCAATAAATAATCATTGTGCAGATCTGTTAGGGTAGAGGTTCCGGCAACTTCTTCAAAGAAGTTTGCCAAAGCTAAACGAAAGGCGTTTGCTTGTTCTTTTTTTTCTGGATTTAGCATAATTAGAAAAAATAAGAGGGAGGCGCTGCTAAACCCAGTCGCCTAAGCGAAGTAATTCCCAGAGCATTACTGCTTCTGGACACCTCCCAATATTATACAATAAAATTTTTTCCGTTTTAAGTTCGGCAACTGGATTTAGCATTACAAAAATGCAAACAATTTTAATACTGTGCAAATGTATTTGTGATTAGCCATAAAAAAAATGTGCATTTGCACATTTTAAATTTAACTAATTATACGATTTTGGGTTTATGATCGTTGCTCATTCCAATAGCAACATTACAATTGGGACAATGAAACCTTTGACCTGCTATAAGCAAATTTATATCTATTGTAATTGGTGTGCTGCATGCCGGACAATCAATTGTTGATTTTATACTACTCATATGTTATGGAATATCTATGTTTCTAAATGTGATTTTTTCTAGTATAAAAAATGTGACTTTTTAGATTTTAGTTTAGTTTATTAAAATACTCTTGAACTTTATCAAGTAATTTTTTTTCTACAAAATACCTATCATGTTTTTTAACGCAGTTTTTCACAAATATATCTGAAGTTACAAAAATACCATCCAAATCAGTTCTATATCCTAATAGAAATTTATGTAGTTCAATAAATTTCTCTTCATCTTTAAATTTTTCAAATGAATTAGTAAAATTATCTATGGCAGGGTCTAAAAACTTTTTGCTTAAAGTTGAAAAATTCGCTGAAGTATAATCCTCATTTTCAAAACCCTTTAGTTCCTTCTCTACAAGAAAAGAATATTTACTTTGCTGAATAGAATAAATTGTTTTAAAATTCTCTAATAATAGAGTTAATTTTTCCTTTTTTTCAGTATTTTTTTCACGCACGCTATTAGTTATACCATTAATGTAGGCTTGGTAATATTCGATAATACTTATTGCATTCATAAATTTCTTTTGCCAATCCTTATCGTGATCAGTAAAATATGAAATAGATTTATGTAATGTTATAAAATCAATTTTTTTAAAATATTCGTATTCTTGACTTATATTGTGCTTTATGGAATTAATTTTATAAGGATTTTTCTTTTCAGCATCACAATAATCGGAAATAGATTTACCTGACAACTTATATTGATTTATCAGCTGAAGACCTAATTGTTTGAAAACGTCCTTATGAGTTTTATAGTCATCGACTTTTACTTTTAATTCTTTTTCTTCTAAGACGTTTATCCTTATTCTTTCATTCATTAAACTTTCATTGAACATTTCCCTTTGTTGTTTGTTAGCTTTATACTGAATATAAAAAGCTAAAAATGTAACAATTACACCAAAGAAAGCAATAACAGGATTTGTTAATCCACCAAAAGCGTCCCCTAATTCATTTTTGCTTTTTAATTCAAACCATTCCAAGTTAGCAATAGCTAAAACTAATAACGTGGTTGAAATTAAAAGTATTACTGAACCAATTAGTGAAAATAATATTGGGTAGGATTTAAAAAGCCTATTAAGATGTTTAATAAAATTTTGAAATCTGTTTTCTAACTTTTTAGAATTTTTTAGAAATTTAGAAACTTTCATTATTTAGATAATGTAGCCATTAAAAAAACAAATAAACCAAATAGGCCAATGATAATGCCTATCCAGGTAATTGTTTTAAAAAAAGACATGGCTTTTGCAGTGTACTTTGTGTTGATCTCGATTTGCTCAAGTAATTGAAGTTGTTTTTCGTCGTTTGTCATAGTGTAAAAATTATATAGTGTTAAATACAAACCTAATGAAAAAATGTTAATTTTAAAATATGGAATGGTATGAGATCGTATTTGGCGGTGTTTTATGGTTAATTTGTTTAATTATTTACGGAAAAATTAAAGATTCATATTACGGCAATAATTATACAAAAAGACGTAAAAAATAAAAAAACTCCCGATTTGGGAGTTTTAATTATTTGACTACAACTTTAGCTCTGAAAGGAATATTTGATGTTATAGCAATAATACCATTGTTTAAAATTGCAACATCAACCATACTTAAATACCACTCACCATTATCACCACCTTGATAGACCTGGATAATCGGATCTTCTACGTTGTTGTATTGCTCTTTCGTAAAAAGTTTTACGTATTCGTTACCATTTTGGACTAAAGACCAATCTCCTAATTCAATTATCATAATTTTAATGTTATAGTTAAGTCAACAATATACAAATTATGTTAAAATAAAAAAACTCCTGATTTAGGAGTTTTATTTATAGTAAGTGAATACCGTTGTTTTTAAAAGTTCTTAATACACTAGCCTTGGTGTGAGGTGAATCATCATTTACTGTTAGAACTTTTGAAACTAAATCAATTTCAAAATAAACATTAAATCCTACATCTTGTATTAAAATTTTACCATCTGCTTTTGCAACGTGAACCTGAGGTAATTGCAAATCGTTTTGAATTTTGGGTAATACCCATCTTATATTTCTAATCATTTTAAAATACTTTTTATATATATTATATAGCTTATTTCTGTTTTGATGTCTACTTTATGAAATTAAATATTGAAAATTAGCTTTATTTTTTGAAACAACTATACTTCCCAATACTTTTTTACGGTGAACAACCAATGCGCTGCCGTTTTTTATAACCAGTTTTGTTTTAGTCTGGTTCAGCTGTTCCTTATGCAGAACATCTACATATTTACTAATTATTATTTCTAAATTCATCGGCATTTTTATCTAATTGTTGTTTTTCATATTTTTCGCACTCTATAATCGCCCGCATGCATTCTAATGCTTCTTTTGTCATGAAACGTCTCCCCAAGAGATCTTTTAACCTAGCGATCTGCAGTTTTTTTAGTTGGTATTCTTGTGCATTCATCTATTAAAGCTTTGTTTTTCGTTAACTATAAAAATTAGTCCGTTTTCAATTTTACGGATAAGGTTGGTATCGTAAGCAGAAATATCGGTAATCATCATAAATGGTCCGGATAAATTTTTATTTACATATTCGTAGTAAAGTGTGTTCCTTTCCATATCGTCGACTGTTGCAGTGCGTAAATACATTTCTTCAGTAACGACCTGCTGTGCAACTTGACGCGGTTCTATTACCAAAACTTTATTCTCATAAACCAATTGGTAAAGTTCCAGCGCTAAACCAACCTCTCTACAATCGCGATGCGTTTTATATGGTCCCGAAATTTTACCGTTCAAAAATAAAAAGTAGAGAAACCGCTCTTTAATGCAACGAACACCTCTTTGTGGATAAGAATTGCAGATAAACAGATCTGCAAATTCACCATACCTGAATTTAAATTTTTCAATTAAATACATTACTTCTTTATAATTTCGTTTAATCGTACGTTTGAAAACTGAGTGGCTGCTCTTAAATTACGAGTAGTAATTTTACCGTCTGTATAAAGCTGCTTGAAAACCTTGCAAGCTTCAAATATTTCTTTATGAGTACCACAATTCTTAAAAATGGTATCAATTTCAACTATGTTGTAAAAATTTCTTTGCATTTTCTCTTTTAAATAGGTTTGATAAAACATATTTCCCTACTTCGCTACCGCTGTGTATCAGCTATTTAGCGTTATTTAGGTAGGGAAGGTAGCCGAAACGCAAAACCTATTTCCCTACTTTGGACTACTTTCCCTACCATTTTCCCTACCTTAATTTATTTATATTCAGTACTTTAATATTAGTAGTCTAGGTAGGGAAACTAATATGGGCAATCTTCAGATTCTTTTAATTCATTTCTTTCTGTCGGGGGTTGCAGGGGGTCGAACAATTCGGGTCCGTGGCGCTCGATACTCTGTTGATTTAATTGGAACATCACCGATCCAACGATATCGTTCATTAATTCTTCTTCCAATTTATTCATGTCGATGCGTAATGCAGAAGTACGAATTCCGCCGTTTTCGGGTTTGCCCGGGCGAAAAGCATGCTTGCTTAATTGTTCTACCACATGGCCGGCTTTTCTTAACGCTTCTAACAATGATGTACTTGATGGTGCAGATTCCTGAAAATGGATATACCAACTACGCTGAATTTTTGAATAGGTGTGTTTCCAGTTTATAAATAGGTTGGTACCTTCAACTGCAACAACCTGGTTCGCCTGTAAGCGATCATCTTTATTACCGCGAAGCGATGAAACAAATATGTCCCAAAAGCGTGTAGTAATGCTTGAAGTGTTGATTTTTATAAGCTGCTGATCGATACAGACCCTGAAATATTCTATCATTTCATTTTGGGTAAATGGAAATAAAACCTTATCTTTAAACAAGGTATACATTGTTGCTATTACACTGTAATTAGTGATCATACGTGACACAGCACTAGGGAAATGCTGTTCTAACATAACTTTCCATTCACGCTGTGTACGTGAAAAGTTTTCCCTAACTTTTCTACGATGCTTCATTAATTCAAAAGCATACCCAGACATCCCTTTCTTTATAGTATCATTTAGTTTATCAAATCTTTCTATTTCTTCGCCTTTAAAATCATTCTTCATCATCTCGTTCCAAATCATACGCATAATAAGGGGCGCAGGTTGCGGGTATTCATTACCAGTAATAATTGCCGCAGATTCTATTGCAACTTCATCTGTAGATACAGCTGATTCTATGTTACCACGTTTATATCCGTCTAGATCCCAAAGACCTTTTAAAACTCCGTCTAATTTTAAATCTCCTCTTTTGTATTCCGATAGGTGGGAAACACCATTTCTAAATTGTGCAAACTCACGTATTTGTGCTTTCATTGTAGATGCACCACCCTCTAAATTAATTGGTGCTTGAGGAATACCTGTAAATGACTGTATGATTTCTGCTAATTCTGTTTTACCTGAAGATCCAGTTCCGTAGAGAAAAAACAATGGGAATTTTTTGATATCATCTACAATTATATCTCTAAACATTGTAGCGATTGCAAATAGAATTGCCGAAATTGAATGTTCCCGGTGTACAGCTTTTATTTCTGAAAGGACAGTATTAAAATCAGCTGCGTTAGGCATAACTTTAAACCTTTTTTGAGCTACAAAACGTGATGTTGCTTTTTTGTAAATCTTATTTGCCGACGGTACATAATAGTGTACATTATTGTAAACGATAATTCCGTTTTCATCCATTGGTACTTCATTGCCTAAATCATCAATACATCGGTTATTGAAAACAAATATTTCAGCGTCGGGCTGCCATCCCAAAACATCGATCTTTTTACCATCGCCCATTTTATCCATTAAAAACGGCAACAACAATTTTAAATGTTTGTTATCTCCTTTAAACAGAAAATTTCCCTGACCAGTCATTGCATTAAAAAATTGCTGAAGTGAGTTCAAGTTTTCTGAATTGGTATCGAAAATAACTTCCTTGTTATCAACGTTTTTTACACGCAGTAATTTTTTTGGAAATTTTTCGTCGTTCATGTGCTGCAGTATTTCTATTGAAAAATTTGAAACCGAAAATGAGTAACCACCGTTACAGACATATATTTTATTATCGGACTGATACAAACCGTATTTTTTAATATCCGGAAGCAGCTGCTCGATGGGAGTTGTAACCTCTTTAGGTAATTCAATTTCCCAATCTTTAATTACATGCGATTTTTCTTCTTCTTCCTTTTCTTTGTTGTCAACTTCTTTTATCCAATCCTGGATCTGCTTCTTTGAAACTTTGCTTTCGTCGGCCAACCAACTTTCATAAATTATACGAGTAGGTTTGTCTTTAATCGTGGCCAAAATTTTGGCTACTTTTTCAGTTCCTTTTACACGATCGATAGCATCACCAACCAAATGCGATTCCATCAGCAATCTAAATCCATCAACACGCGCGCCTTCTGATTTTAAAATGTCGTTTAGATGGCCATCTTTTAAGTAGCGTAGAACCATATCATCACGCGAAAAATCATCAGGATCCATTGGAAGGTTAACAACTTCTACACGAAACCCCATTGCCAGACAGTCTGGAAGCAATTTTAAAACTGCAGCGTCACCGGCTTTATCAGGATCCAAACAGAATACAATTTTATCGCACAATCGTTTAAGCATGTTTAATTGAGCAGGAGACAATGCAGTCCCAGACAACGCCACGGTATTTTCGCAACCGTATTTATGCCAGGCAATAACATCATTATACCCTTCAACCAAATAAACCTCGTTACGCTTACGGATCAATTCTTTTGCTTTATGGTACCCGAAAAGTATTTTTGATTTTTGGTAAAGTATATTTGATGTGTTAACCGAAGGATTAACCCATTTACTTTTCGGCTTTTCTTTTAAACTTCTGCCGGCCATGCCAACCAAAATACCGTTAGCATCGTGAATAGGATAAATTATCCTGTGAGAATAAGCATCAAATTTGTTTTCAAAATTTCCTTTAAAAAGCAATCCTAGATCTAAACCTTCATTAACCTTTCCGCTGTTTTTAAGTTTATCATAAAGGAAGTTTTCCGGAGCATAACCGATTCCCCATTCGATAATATCTTCTCGAGTGTACTGACGATTATTTTCTAATTCAATTCGTGCTGCATGATGTTCAGGTACTTTAGAATATTCGTCACGATATAGTTTGTAAACAGAGGTTAACGTTTCACGAAGCTTATCCTTCTTATCTGTTTCTACTTTTATCTTAGCAGCTACTTCAGCATTTTCATACTCTAATTCAATAGAGTATTTTTGAGCGATTATTTCTAAAGCTTCAGGATATGTACACGCTTTCTTTTTCATAAGGAAATCGACTACAGAACCACCTTCACCACTTGAGAAATCTTTGTATATCTGTTTAACTGGCGATACAACAAACGATGGTGTCTTTTCGTCTACAAAAGGACTTTTACCTTTAAAATTGGGTCCTTGTTGTTTAAGAACTACATAATCACCGATAATTTCTTCGATACGTGCAGCATCTAATATTTTTTCAACGCAGAGCTTCGTTATGTAACCCATGATTTATAGTGTTTTGTAAGTATGTTGAGTTATTTAATTCGATATCGTGATAATCAGATTCGATAAAGTGTTCTAAAATATATGTGATCCGGTTCTGCAGCTGTACCCCTTGAAATTCTTTGATGAATTTATCTGGATGCATTTTGACCCAGAAGAACATACACGTATCTAATGTGACCGGCAGCCATATTAAATAATATTCCTGCAGAGGATTTTTAACCAGGATAAATTCAATATGATTCAATTGATTAAAACTGGCAACAACCTGAACATTTGCAAAGACCTGCTGAACTATTTGGGTTAGGGATTGTGTTTTCATTACCAATGTTTTTTGATGATAGTTTTATTACTGAAGATTAATGCAATGCGTATATATAAGGTTTTCATGATGCTTTGCTTTTAAGATCTTTAACCCATTTATTAAAATCAGAGTCGAACAAATGTTTACCTAATGAAGCCATACAGTCACCAACATTTTTAAATCCTTTATAAATTGAAAACTCTACTTTCAATTGGTAGGCATCTTCAGGAAGCTCAGGAATATTACCCTGGTGATCCACACCAAATAATTTAGCTTGGTTGCCCATCCCTTTGGTTACCTTTAATGCATCGATCTGTACTTTAGCATTGTTAATGATTGTTCCGGCTATCTCATTAATTACTTTTGCATCCTCACGCTTTACAGATCCGTTTTTTACACCTCTTAAAGTTTCGAATAGTGTATTATTTAAATCGTTTAAATTATTTTCCATGATTTTCTTCTTTTAAAGTTTTGTTGATTTTGTTATAAGTTCGAATTGCTTTTCTAATTTCTTCGGGATAAGCCATTCTACGCTCAGCATTACGTATTGCATGTTCCGATCTATCGATTACTTCCAGTTGATCAAGTGTTAGTAGAATTCCGGAAGGAGCATCAACCTTTGGTGCAACGAGATCCTGTGGCGTAAGCTTTCCGTTTGCTTGTTCATAAAGCCACCGGTAATAATGCATATATCCTTCGGTTGTTTTTATTACAGCTATCTTTTCTTCAGAATGTTTATTTCTACGCCAAAATAGAATCGTAGCAATGGGATTACTGCCAGTTGTTTCCCAACGCTTTTTAACACATTCTTGAAACCTACCGGCTTCTAAATTCCTTAAGAATATATTTTCAATCTCTACAGCTGTACGTTTCAGTTTTAAATACCTGCGTTTTTTCTCAATGTGCTTTTTAGTCCAACCTTTATTTTTGACCCATTTTGAATTAAAGATTTCTGCAAGTTCTACATCACCGATTTCTTTATAGTTGTCAAGCAAGAAACTTATTTGTTCTTCAGTCCAATATTCTAGTTCCATTCTTTTCAAGCCCATTTCATATAAGAACATTCTAGTTCTGGTTAACTTCAATCCTAAAGAATCAGCTAGTTGTTGATTGCTAAGCCTTTTCCAATTCCGCTTGATAAATTTTATTTCATCTGCAGTTAATTCAATCTTACCACGTATACCAATTGTTGCCATACTAAATAAAATTATGAGCTATTGCTACCTTGGTTAAACACTGTTTTGTATTGATCTGAAGTTTACCGTACAGGTTTTTCTTTGATTTATGGAAAGATCCCAAAGGAAGGTGCATTTCTTCAGCAATCACTTCGTTGGTCTTATCAGTTGTACTTAACTGAATAAGCTTTATTTCTTCCGGTGTTATTCGTTCGTTACCAATCAACGGCATCTTACATAGAACACCTTCACTACGGCAGTTACCACGTAGGGGGCATTCCCAATATTCACCATCTTGTAACTCACCAGTTTCACTGCATATGTCTCGAGTAAAATCTAAACCACCAAACCTGCATTTTGCAAATTGCTCTATTTGGCGGTACTCTGAAGACGGATGCATTATGTGTAAATGTTGTGTTACAGTTTCATCAGCTTTAATTTCTTCCCTTAATAATTGAAAAAGAGGGTAAGGTAATTCGCTGAAAGAAGCAACGCGTCCGTTTTGGATGAATTTCAGTTCGTTCTCGACTACGAACATCTCAACATCGTGGGAGATCATTCCCGGTAAAATTTTAGTTTCTGTCATGGCTTATGATTTTATTATTGATTTATTAAACTTTCGAAATTTTTACTGTTCTTTTCGATTTGTTTTTTGTTCTCCAGAGCAACTTTTAGCAGCGCTTCTATAATTTTAATATTTCCTTCGCGTTTGCTGCGAACATTTCTTATGGTACCAGGAGAACTCTTTACAAGCTTTGTAACTCTATCGACATACGGAAAAGGCAAAAATTCATCGATAACTGCAAATGCCTTATCAATATGTGAATGCACATTCTTAGATGTTTTTCTTTTACTTATATTTGTCATATCGTTTTAATGTATTTGTAATTAACTTATAACAAAAGTAAATTATAAATAACTATATAGTTAATTATTGTTGTTAAAAAATAACTATAAAGTTTATTTTAGAACGTTTCTAAATAATAAAAAATGAATTATTCCGATAAAGTAAAACAGTTTTTAAAGGTTAAAGGTTTAAACCAAAAGGATTTAGCCAACAGGTTTAATAAAAAAGAACCGTTAATATCAAGATGGGTAAACAGCCCTTCATTGGATTTCTTACAGTTAATGATTCAAGAATTTCCCGATTTTGATTTGAATTATGTATTGAAAGACAAGCCTGCCTATACTGAAGAAGTAACCTTAGATCTGGTTGCAGATGAAGAGTTTAGTTATGGAAAAAATCCGAAACAACTTATTGAAGAAATAGAGGAGAGGTTAGCCCTTTTGAAACAAAAGGTAAAATAATTTATTTTGCTCAATTACGGAAACCCGTAAGGAATTGGTTCTGCAGCTTTTTACATTTGATTATTAAATTAAAAAAATCATGATAGAAGAAGCACAAAAAATTTTAGAAAAATTGTTTTCAAGCGAAATCATTTCCGGCCAACCTTTTTACAATATAAAAACCGGAAGATGGCATATTAAATTTACAGACGGTTTAATAATACGAACTAAAGATCTATTAGAAGTTCAGTCTTTGATTGAAGTATACACCGGAGAAGATGATGATATTTAGAAATTGAAAAAAGCGAGGTGTAAACCTCGCTTTATAATTCGGTCAATGTTTCACTTTCTATTTCAATCTCAAACAATTCGTTCTTTAACTGATTTTTGGTTATGTTTTTAAAAAGATGAATGTTATTGTAAGCAAAACCGCGCTTTTTTGTAGTTAGATATATAATACTTTCTGCAGGTGCTGTGAACGATATATCATACAGCATTGAATTGACACGGTTTTTTAGCCATTTATAGTAATATTGATCTACTACATTCGCAACACTTAACTGTAAAGGTTCTAATGTGCAATTAGTATTATTTCTAAATCCGTCAAACATTACGAAACATATTTTATCATCTGAACTGTTAACCGATTTAGCTGTAAAAACATCATCAATCAATTCATTTTGTAAAGGATATATCGGAATTGAGATTGTATTCTGAACTATTTTATTAAACTCTTTAGTAACGAAACGAGATCCGTTTTTTTCTATAAAAAATCCGCCTAAATCTATATCACCTTCTTCATCATATTTAAACAGAAATGAAGTATCTGTTTTTGGCTTTCTCTCAACCTCAATATTTTCAAACATTGAAAGATCAATTATTTCGTTTTTCTTTATAGAATTTCCGACACGATTTATATAAATTTCTGTTTTGGTTATTAGATCAACATCATAGTTGAATAGATTTAGAACAGCATTTACTAATGCTCCAAATGTTGTATTAGGTACGGACTTGTTTAAATCTACCTTATTTTCATTTAAAAGATTAGTTTCTTTTTTGCCGGCGGAATTAATAAAATAAATCGGAAGGATCTGTAGATCGACAACAGATTGAGACTCTGATATAGAAGTATATGCTTCAAATTTGATTTCGCAACTTCCTGAAGGCAATATGAAATCGATATCTACCATAAAAGCCCAAGGAGCAAACTTCACATCTTTAGAAAAAATCAATTGATTGTCTTTATAGATCTTAATCTGTGACGCATAATTGTAATTATTTGTGCGGATATCGACCTGACCTATAATATTGTATTTACCCGGAACATCTATCGTTACTGATTTAATAGGTATATATTGCTTTATAGGTGTAGCAGTCCAGTATTCAGGTATTTCATATGTATAAGTTTCATCTGTAATATCTTCAAACGAATAACTTAAAAAATACGGATCCATTTCTTTTTGTACAAAGGGATCCTTTTCTGCATAGATCAAAATTTTTGATAAAAGTGTATCATCTATAATATCACCCTTTAGATCTAATCCGGATAAACTAAACCCTTTTTTTAATACGTACATTAAATAAGGCATTGGCTGCATAATGTTACGATTATACATTACATCTTCGCCGGCTTCTTCTTCAACTGTATTGATTAGAAATCCGCTATTCCCACGATTGTTTATTATCTTTTTGAAACCGTTAAATTCTGTTGTATTCGGATCGTATTTATCTGTATGTACCTGTGGAAAATTATAATTTGTTAGAGGGTAAGTTTTATTAATCGTCAGTTCGGCTTCGAAATAGATACTAGGAACTTCCTTAACCTGCAATTCCAATTCGTTTAAATTCTTTTCGAAATTTGGAAATTCATCCATTCCGTACTTTAAAGATACCGAAGCAGTATCTTTAATTATTCTTTCAAAGATTAAAACTGCATTTTCAATTTTATTGTAAAACACGTACTTACATTCTAAAAAATATTTACCCGATCGTGAATCATGGGAAAGGACATCGCCAAGAGATTTGTTGATCTCATCAGTTATTATTAAATCGAAAGGATACGAATACTTTGTAAAAAACGAATCCGAAAACCAGGAATTTTCTTCCTGAATTGAAATACTGTAAGAACTTAAATCGATCTCAAAATCAGAAGCTATAATCTTGTGCATAATCTGTTTTATTAATTTCAAATTCTACCTGATAATCATACAAATAATTATCATTATCTATTTCTGTGATTTTCTCGGTTTTTGGCACCAGTTCAAGAATCTTTTGATCGTCTACAACAATCCAAGCTCTACCTGATTTTATAAGTTCTGAAATTTCTAAAATTTGACTTTTTAAAATAAACCCAGTATTTAAAAAAATAGAGGATGATTCGCTTTCCACATACTTACGCAGGTGTAAGAAGTTGGATTTTAAATAATTTTCCAACTTTATAATCAATTCAGAATTTATACTTTTAGTAGATCCTGTAAAATTAATACAGCTGTTTAGACCGAATGAATCTACATAAACAACATGTAGTGATTGGAGTGCTTCTGGAAAAATCACAAATGATTTTTTTATTTCTTCATTGCCTGTTACAAGAACAAAATCGAAAATATCACCTGCCGCTGCATTGTATGTTTCAAAATTCAATTTTATTGTTCTTAAATATCCAAATTCCTGAACAACTGAATGGACTTGAACGTTATTTTTTTTAATCTGATAGTCAAAAACTCCCGTTTGAGAAAACACATTTACCAATGCAAAAGATTTAGCCGTAAATCTTGAAAAAACATTATGCTGTAAAATTGCTTTATTATCAATTACTTTGGGTTTGTATCCCAAAACAAAAGGCACATTTGATTTTCCGAATGTAAGCAGATCTGTTTCGTTTTTACGTTCCTTCACATTCAAATTAAAATAGCTTAGCGGATAAGATCTTTCTAAATAGCTGCTATAAGTTACATTAGAAGGTGTTGTATTCGCTTCGTGATCAATAAAATTACTTAGTGCCTTACCTATATTTTTTTTAGCAGATCCTTTAAAAAAAGGAAATTGATAGTTATAGTTGTTTTGTGAACCAACAACAGAAAGTATTAAATCTATATAACTATCTTCATTATTAGTACTAAAAACTAAATCTTTCATTGAGTGAGTAAATACGGTACTGTTATCAAGTCCTAAATCAAATTGATTTCCAACATTAACTATTATTTCAACATTGTACGTTGCATCAATATAAACTATCTGTAAATTCAGTTTGAAAATACCACTTCCGAATGCATCAGGATCTAAAACAAAAATTTTAAGCTTTTTATCTGCAGATGAATTTAAAATTTCATATCCAATATTTGCAGGTGAGTTTACTGTGTAGTTATCAGTTCTGGTCAAATTAATCATCTGAAACAATTTATCAACCTGACCGTTTTGGATTGAAAAAGTGGTTTTTCTAGGATAATAATTCCCTGCTTGAATAATTTTTACAGGTATAGTAAAAGAACCGGACGAATAAACTACTGTAATTGGCAAAATGATACTTTCATTTTCACCTAATAAATCTCCAATCGTTGCACCAAGACCAATATTAAAATTTTTTAGGCCACTATCATTTGCTTTAAAACTACCGTCAGGATTTTGAACAACGTTGTTTCCTGTAATAGTTAGTCCTACCGGAACATTAACCTGCCAATTATCACCACCAACCTTTAATAATTGATTAGGTATTAATCCTGTGGTATAATAAAACGTTAAGTCATTTGGCGAGTAAAAATAACCTTCTTCAAATACATTAACAATTACTGGTATTTCGTAGGTACTTAGAATTTCAGTTATATTGTTTTTTACTCCTTCAATATGAAATTTTACCTTAGCCGTATGCACACCTTGAGATATCGTCAAAGGTGGGCTGATCATAAAATCAATATCTTTAAATTGGAATTGATTTATATTCGTATAATTTGCAACAGGAAACCAATCACTACCTACACTTAACCACGAAGGATCCCCCACTGGTAATTCAATAGCGCCACGAACCTTTAAATTTGTATAACCTTGATTGCTATAAGTTGAATATGATGATTTTGGTTTAAGCTGATACGAAAACTTAGCACTTTGCGGAGTGTTTTTCATAAAATCAAACACCGGCAACGTTTGATTTAATAAAAATTTCATAGACCATCCACTGGATAGGGGGAGCAGAACCAAATCTGATTCAATTGGAAATTTTTGTATTGAGGATATTGGAAATTTAGGCATATAGTTCCGGATTAATAAAATTGTAATTTTCTATTCTTATTCCTTGGTACTCTAATGATGAAGTTTCGAAACCTTCATCATACATAATCATAAAGCAGATATCTACAGCACCTGAAGGAAACTTAAAATAAGTACGGTTCGCGTACTTAACCATTTCTCGCGTTGAAATACGATCTAAATACTCGAGTAATTTAAAATATCGATCTTGGCTTGTAATCCTAAAAACTATATTTTCTAAAGCCCTTGCATATTCTAGTTGTAAACCATATCCGGCAGCTCCTGATAACAGGAAATCTGACGGATATTCACCTTCAGCTGACAAAGCAGATGCTAACTCATCGCACAATTGGTTAGCTATAAGGTTGTCGAAAATTTGATGTTCTCTGAATAAATTAATTATCATGATGTTACTTTATTTCTATTTCGGAAGTTTTCAAAATCCCTGATTCCATTGCGAACATTCTCCATTGATTTATAGTCTTTATTTGATACGTATGCTCGAACTCCATTTTGCTCTAATCTTGTTAATAATTGATTCAGCTGAATGATTGCTGCAATTAATTCGCCATTTGATAAATTACCCGCTTCAGGAATGGCAACCTGCATGCTTTGCTGATTATAATAACCATTTTCAAAGCCTTTTATTCCGCGCAATTCGCGAATTAAAGATTCACGTAACTGAGGATTCATTTTTCGGAACGCTTTATTATCAATTACCATTTCTGGACCATTTTCACCAACCATATACATAGTGTTTTTGTTTACAACACCGCTGCGGGTTTTTCCGCCATAAGTGGTTTTAAACATTTTCCCATCCTGTTCACGTTTAACCAGGTGATCACCATACAAACCTTTTTCATAACCGCTTACGCTTGGTAATGGCTGCCTTGCGATAGTGGCTATTTGAAGAGCCCCCATAGCACCAACCAAAGCTGCTAAAACCCAGTTCGGTAAAGCTTCGGTAACAGCGATTGCGGTATTGGCCACAGCTGAAGCTAAATCCATGTTCTTTTTACGCTTCGCCTGGTTATATTCTATTTGAGCCTTTTTGCGAGCATAGTCAGTTTCTATAGCATCTACAGCTTTATTATATTGCTCTTGAGTTATTACACCACGGTCTAACTGTCTTTTTAGTCTGTTTTCTTTTTGAGTAGCTTGTGATTCGTATTGTTTAAGACGTTTGTTTTCACCGGCTGAAACCATCGCATCATATTGAGCCCAAATATTTTGCAAAGCCATTGCTGCAAACTTTACAGTTTCAAGTCCGATTTTGCCTTTTTCAATGTTTTCAAAGAAAATTTCCCATTGATTTTGAGTAAAGCCAAGTATATCACCTTTCTCAAGACCGATAGATTCTTCACCATTAGCAAATGGATTTTTCTTTTTGTCCTTATCGGCCATGGCAGCCTTTAATTCTGCAATAGCTTTATTGATTAATGCAATATTATCCTGAAGCTTTTTAGCATCTTCATTTGACAGAAGGGAAAAGTCGATCCCGTTAAAAGTTCCGCCGGCCATCATTTGACTGTAAACACCAAGAAGATTTTCCAAATGTTTCTTCTCAGCTTCCAATTCAGATTTTTGAAATGATGTTTTTAATTTTTCTTTTGCGCGCTCGTTGGTTCCCAAAGCTGCTAATTGCTGTTGAAAAACCGTTTCGCGAATTACTTTATCGTCTTCGTACTTCTTCTTTAGTAATTCTATTTCGGAAACAGAAAATTTTTCCACAAGAGTACCAAGCTTAATATGATGCAAATCGGTTTCTTGTTCAACCTTTCTATATATTTCAGCATTATTATCTAACCATGCTTGAGCAAGATCTGCATATGATTTTCTTTGCGAGTCAGTGAGTTTTTTATTTTTTGCGTGATTTTGGGCTTTTTCTATTTCAGATTCTTTTACAAGCTTTGATTTTAAATCTTCAATTTTGCGTTGGTGAGCAGTATCAAGTATTAGTTTTTCTTTTGCGTAACCATCGGCCATCAATTCATAATTACCGTCTTCATATTCGCGTGCTAACTTTAATCTGTCTTCATAGAATTTTTTAATATCCTCTAAGCGTTTTTCATGTTCACGCTTTTGCGTTTCAGCTTCTTTTTCAGCTGCTGTTTTACCCTTACTCTTTTTTTCGGCTTTACCTGCAGGTGTATAACCACCACCAGAATTGTTGTCATTAGGAAGAACGATATCAGGATTTTCTGTCATCATTTTTTCCATTTCAAACATAAGACTTCTTCTATCTTCCATCAGTTCTCGCATTTCTTCAGATTTGCGATCTTCGGCAGCTTGATCAATATCATACCATCCATTCATCAAGTAATCGTACCAGTGCATATAGTCCGATTTGTCTTTTCCTTTAAGTTCCTTTTCTTTTTCATATGTAGCTTCAAGGGTTTTTTCAACCGCCTGGAGCTTCATTTTTTTATCTAAAGCTTTTATATAAGCGTTGATAGCTTTAGTTGTTTGTTGTGTTTTAATATTTTCTAAAGTAATATTTCCTAAATATTCCGGAGAAATTGCATTGATAGATTTAATAGCTGCTTCCCTTTGTTCTTTAGAGCGTTTTTCATCGCTAGCGACCCGAACAAGGTTATGTAATGCTGCTTCTTCCTTTTTAATTTCAACCGTAACATCACTCTGAGCTTTTTTTAATTCTTTTTGCGCCCAAGTTGCTTCGTTAGTTTTTGAAGAAAATAATACAATAGCTGTTGTAACAGCTGCAATAATTGCCAAAACAGCACCCCACGGGGTTGCTCCCAAGGCAACTGTCAAAGTACGAGTTGCAACTGCAGCACCTTTTAAATTTCCAGTAAGTAGAGATGTTATTAAAGCATAAGCTGCTGTGCCTATTTTAGCTAAGTTTTCTGCAACCACACGCGCTTTTACACCAAGATTATAAAGTAATGTGGCTTCAGTATTTCTAGCGGTCCATAACGCTACCATTTTTTGCCAAGCTACATTTGTTATTAATGCAGCTAATAATACGGCAAATACTTTTATAGTCATAACCAATCCGTTACGGAACCGAGCCATACTACCATCTGAATCATCTGTGGCACCTATAAATTTTGCAATCCAGTTAACAGAATCAGTAAGCCATTGAACAAAAGTTTCTGAAGAATACCAACCAACTACGGTTTTTTTGATTTTATCTAAAGTAGCGGCCAAGTTATTATTTTTGATACTATATTCATCGGTTAACGAAGTAGCTTCCATCATGGCTATATTAGAAGTGTCCTGTCTTTGTTCAAGAATATGAAGGTTCGATGCTAAGCCTGCAATCGCTGCAGAACCACGCGCACCACCGATATCTAAATCACCCATGCGAGCAGTTAAAAGGCTTAAGCCTGCATTGTTACCGTCCAATCCTTTTAAAAACGCAATCATTGCAGCATTGAAGTCGGTATTTAGAAGTTTTGTAAAATCCCCGACATTCATTTTTGCTATTTTCGCATACTGATCAGGTGCAGCAAACATATCTGTCATTAACTTATTCATTACCGTTCCGGCAACTTCAGCACTCTGTCCGATTTCATCGAATGTAGCAGCATACCCTAAGTTATCTGCAGAAGAAAGTTTGGCGATCTGCGAAAGACCTCCGGTACGTTTCATAAAATCAACCAAAAAACCTGCTTGGTTAGATCCGGATGCAGAAACCTCGTTGATGGCAGAACCTAAGGAAAGCATTGCACCTTCAAAGTCGCGACCGGTTTCTTCACCCACACGATAGACTTGAACCATTTTACCGACTTCGCGGATTTGTTCTTCAGAAAGATCATCGCCCAATGCTACTTTTAACTGATTAGCAACATTAACCCATTTCTGAATATTTTCAACACCTTCAATTCCAAGGCGACCACCTTCTTCAGCTAATTTTAATAGTTCAATTCGAGCAGTACGTGTTTTAAATAATCCGAATGATTTTGTAAGTCCGTCAACTTCCTTTTTAGTCATTCCTGTAGTTTTCATTACATCGGATTGGCTGTCTGAAAGTTTACTGTTGTAATCCAGTATCTGTTGAATTGATAGAACAACACCCGTTAAAGCTACCACTACAGAAGTAGCTAATGCTGCATAACGGTTAAATTTATCGGCAACAGTTCCCAAAGTCATTCCGGTTGCCTGAGCTTTACCACGCAATTCATCCATGCGAGCAGTCACTTTTTTCAGTTCACCATCATAACGGATATAATCTGCGGAACCTGGTACCAAATGTCGTAATGTTGTCTTTAAAAGATTGGCTTTAGTTTGCAATTGAGCCATAGTTAAACCAGTAAGTCCGATCTGATTTTGCAGTTCGGACATACGTGCTTTATTTTCTTTAATTACCTGGTTGTTTTGGCGAATGGTAGCTGTTACCGTTTTGTATGCTTCGGTTTCCTTTTTGCCTTGTTTCTCAAGTTTGGTTTTTTCAACTAATAATTCTTTATTAGCTGCAGATAATTCACGTGTAGATTTTTCGAGATTATATAATTCCTTTTGCCCTTCGTCACCATCGATAACAATCGACAACTTTATTTGTTCGTCGACAATTTTTTTTGCCATAACCTGTGCATTTTGAACAAAATTGCACTATTGCAACACCTAAAGTTGTGACACGAAAAGGCATAAAAAAATGTGCTTTTGCACATTATTATTTATTCATTAACTTTAATAAAAAAATTAAACTGATGAAATTACATGAATATATTAGCAACGTATTAGAATTTGTTTTCAGTTCATGGATTGACATTCCTTTAGAATTTGAATACATGGTTGAAATTGTGGCGACACAATTTTTCTATCACAATGTTGCACTAGATGAATGCTGCCGATTTGCAGAACTTATCATAAACATTCACACAGAAGGTGAGTTTGATTTTGTTTTTGAATACGAACCTTTCAATGTTTTGGATGATGAACTATCTCCTGAATATGTTTACGAAATAGATAATACCGTAAACCACGAAAGCTTTGCTATTATTGTTGATGGTGAAAAACGCATCGACGTACATTACAAAGAAAATTTAAGCTATCAGGATTTAGTTGATAAAGTTAAAGAACAGGACTTGCCTTTAAATTAGCTTCATAAGGAAACGCAAATGTTTTTATGCTTTCACCTTGCAACCACAAATTATGATGCTCGCTGTTTAATACAACGGGCATTCTTTTTTTGTTGTTATGGATTTTTGCCATCAACTCGTTGGCATCGGTTGTTAGTATGGTGTAGGTTAACATTGGAACATCTGTTTGCGGATTTTTCCATATTGAATATAAACCTGCAAATGCAAACAGATCTTCATCCGTTGCGATGCTAAACTTCTTCTTTCCTTTGCCTTTAGGATCCTGCCATTGCCATTCGTAAAAATTTGATGCAGGAATCAAGCAACGGTTTTTAATTGAATTTCTGAATGATGGTTTTTCATCCAAAGTTTCAATCCGTGCATTTAATGTGTTTTTTTGGAATGAATTATCTTTTGCCCATGAAGGCAATAGTCCCCAATTTGCACCAGTAATTATATCCGGACGTTGATCTACAATAATCGGCATGTAAGGATGTGAAAATCCGTTAGCTTCCTTAACTGGTTGAAAACCATCTTGATCGAACTTTGCTTTAAAAGCTTTTTCGATATCGCCTTTACTCTTATTTATACCATAGAAAAAACACATACTATCTTCTTTTTTTCTTTTCGCGAACAAGCGCATCAACAACACCTAAAATAATCACTTCATCACCATCATCTATTTTAACAGAACTTGCAAATTCACTGTTTAATGCAACCAGCATGTTTTTGTTTTTGTCAAAACGCTTTAGTGTGTATTCTGAATTATTGATTGACACGACAACATCATCATCATGTTGCGGTTCGTAATCAGCACGTACAATTATAAAATCCCCGATTTGATATTCAGGGAACATCGATAATGATTTTACTTTATTGATAAACGTGCTTTCTTTTTTCGACAAATAGCGCTCATCTAAGCTAACACGATCTGCCAAAAAATCTTCTGCAGGTGATGGAAAACCAGCTTGCACACCTCCTAAATATTTTACTAATATTCTTTGTCCTTCACCGTTTACCGGTATATTTTCCAATTCTTCACCAAACGTTGGTGCTTTAATAAACTTTATCATTCTATCCTACTTCTAGTAAATCATTCCAACTTGTGGTGTAATTCGGGCTTAAAAGATCCTGGCGCATTTTCCAAGTTTTATCTAAAGCCTGTGAACCAAGTTTTATCTTTTTGGTACCGTATTTAAAATTTAATTTGTCAATTACATTCATTGCTTTACGGTGTTGTACCGGTTCATCTTCGAACATATTGAACTGCTTTTCATTTTCGGGAGCAATACCTCCGACAATTACACCAGCTTTTTTATACTGATATCCTTCTTTGAATATTAAATCTAATCCTTTTTTTGCGTACTTTGACAATTCGATACTTGAATTGGTTCCGTATGGTATTGTAACATTGATCGATTTGTAATACTGTTGGTTGTTTTCATTGAAAGGATTCGTATAAATGAAAACTGTTACAATATTGCATGTGCTTTTTTGATTTCTCAACTTTTCAGCGCATGTTGCCGCGAACGTGGATATCCTTTCTTCTAAATAAGATTTCTCTCCGTACGTTTTATCAAATGACCGTGTGGTTGCAATATTCTTTTTGTTTGCCACTTCTTCCAAGTCTAATACAGATAAACCTTCCAATTCTTTTTTCAAACGCAAACCGACAACTGAAAATTCCTTTCGTACATATTCATTTGGCAACTGGGTAAACTGATATGCTTTATGAACACCACGCGCTTTTAGTTTCTTCGCGAACTGACGGCCAATTCCCCAAACATCTTCTATATCCAACCACTTTAAAGCTTTGATTCTTTTTTCATCGGTATCGATAACATAAACACCTTTGAATTGTGGAAACTTTTTAGCAATACGATTTGCTACTTTGGCTAAAGCTTTAGTAGGGGCAACACCAACGCATGTTGGTATTAATGTGCTTTGCAATACTTCTTCACGGATTTTAAAACAATATTCTGTTAGATTGTACTTTTCAAAACCCTTCAGTTTTAAAAATGATTCATCAATTGAATAAACCTCAATCTCCGGTGTGTAGCGTTTCAAAATAATAGTTACCCGGTTACTCATATCGCCATACAACGCGTAATTCGATGAAAATACCTTAACGTTATTCTCTTGAAAGGTTTTTCTGTATTCAAAAGCCGGTGCACCCATCGGAATGCCCAGTGCTTTAGCTTCATTGCTTCGCGCTATTACGCACCCGTCATTATTACTTAAAACAACAATGGGTGTATGGCGCAATTGCGGGTTAAAAACGCGCTCACAACTTGCATAAAAATTATTACAATCGACTAATGCATACATGCTACAAAATTATTAAATTGGACAATGCGTTAAAGTTAAAATATGAGAACCTTTAAAAATGTCGTTTGCCTTGAATTAGATTTTGATGTAGAAATTGAACCAGAGCACTGGTCCAACATGAATATAATTTCTAAAAATTTAACAGACTTCAATAATAGATTCAAAACCGATTTTATTGTAAACTACAGTGTTGATGATTATTTTTTCACACCATTGGAAGATGATAACAATGAACTTTTAATTTGGTTTTTGGAAGGTGTACCCGAACTTTTATCTTTTGCATATTCACCGACAATGTCGTCGTACGAAGATTTGGATCTGTATTTGAACAACCGGAGAAAAGAATTGAAGTATGTGTTCAGCACAGAAATGTTTGAAAACTTCCAAAAAAGATATATTGATTATGCACCATTAGGGTTTTTAGAAAAACCGGACTACAACTATATCAAAGAAAAACTCACCAATTTAATTTTAGATAATAGTGCATTATACAAATAAAAAAACCACTCTCTGAGGAGTGGCCAACTAAATAAAAACACTTATGCACTAACTTTTTCAAGAAACTTAACAATCTCGATAAACGGTTCGGTAGAGCTCCCGTGAAGTACCCAACAAAAAAAGCGATTCAAATTTTGAATCGCTTTTTTTTATACTTTTGTACTTTATTTACATATTATGAGTGTTTTATTTGAAGAGGATTTAAAAGTGGAAATTTGCGATGAGTTAAGAAGCGAACTTTTACTTTTAAGAAATGAAGAGCAACAGGTAATTATTCATTGTTCTATTTATGCAATGGATTTTGGCGATGCCGCAAGAATATGGAAAAGTACTTATTTAATTGATAAGGAAACAGGTAAAACATACAATCTACTTTTTGCAGATGGTATTAGCTTTGCACCGCAATGGACATTAATTCCATTTAATAAACCTTTAGAGTTTACTTTGATTTTTAAAGGATTGCCTAAAAGCTGTAAACTATTTGATTTGGTTGAAATAATCCCTGAAGAAGGCGGTTTTGAGGTTTTAAACGTAAACCGTAATTCAACAGATGTTTATTATGTAACAATATAAAAGCCGGAAATTAATTTCCGGCTTTTTGTTTAATCAATATTATTTCCTTGTTGTTCGTCTTCTATAAACAGTTGCACTTTACTAACAATACTACGCAGGATTTCTTCGCGTTTATTTGCTGTTCCAATTTCCTGTAACGACATTTTGTTTGTTAATGTGGTGCTGTCGCTCGTAAGCTGTTTTGCCATAATGTTTACCCTGATACCAACCGTTGCATCTTCAGGAATATCTTTAAAAACATTGGTTAAGTGAGTACGCCAATCAAAACCTTTTAAATCTTGAAAACGGTCAGCATTAACTGTCATAAAAACCGTTTTAACCTTATCAACAATCTCAATATCGGTTTTAACTTCTTGTGCACGAACAGCAGGAATTGCTGTCAATAAAAGTGCTATTACTACAAATTTTTTCATGATTTAATTCTTTTTATTAAAGATATAAAAAAAATCATTAAAAAATCGCATGTACATGTTATGTAATTATGATAAAATCAATTGGAAAGATTTATTTTATCTTCTTAATTTCTCCTTTTTGTTTGTTAGAATCGCCAACAATACTGTATTCAAAAGTATATCCGTTTTCGTTTGTAGATAGAATTTTCATTTGTACCGCTTTTTTCTCTGCCATATTTTTCGGATGTAATTTTTGCAGAATGTACTCACAATCGTTTACCCAACGAATGCTTGCTGTATCGGTTTTACCGTTATATGTTTCGATCTCATATTTATCGGTTCGAACAAAAGTAGAGGTATGTTTTTGTCCGTTTATTTCTTGTTCAAACAAAAAATTTCCTGTTTTAAAATCCGAACAATTTCTTTCTTGATTATAGCAACCCATAAAACAAAACGGAATTGTTAGTAAAATTAGTTTCTTCATAAATTAATCGTTAAATAAACCGCTGACTAAAGTTCGTAATCCCTTAAAAAATAAATACATGGAAAACAGACAGATTAAACAGCCTAAAATTAAAACGGGATAGTATAAAAAATGTTCCTGATTTTTAAAAGACGAATAAATAATGATGGGGCCAACAAACATCAATGGTATGGCAATGAAAACTTTTTGTAAGCCTTTGTAAATTTTGGTTTTATCTGCTTTTGGTGTTGTCATTATTCAGTGTAATTATTTATAGCAGTACGTACGTTGCCGTATTCATTTATAAGTTCAGTCGCTTTTTCTTCAGATACATTTAATTCGTTCATAACCATTTGTATAGCTCTGTTTACTAATTTATGGTTTGATAGTTTCATATCTACCATTTTATTGCCTTTTACGTGTCCTAACTGAATCATTGTGGCTGTAGAAATCATGTTTAAAACCAGTTTTTGTGCCGTACCGGCTTTCATACGCGAACTTCCGGTTACAAATTCTGATCCAACAACAACTACCATTGGAAAATCTGCCGCCAACGCCAACGGACTTTCAGCATTACAGGTAATTCCACCTGTAGGAATATTGTTTTTTCTGCAAAATTCTAATCCGCCTAAAACATACGGAGTTGTTCCTGATGCTGCGATTCCAATAACAAAATCGTTTGAATTGATCTGACATTCCATTAAATCAATTTCGGCTTGATTGGCATTATCTTCTGCATTTTCAACCGCTTTTCTAATAGCTGTATCACCACCCGCAATTAATCCGATGACTTTATCATACGAAACGCCAAACGTTGGCGGACATTCCGAAGCATCAACAATTCCCAATCTGCCCGATGTTCCTGCACCTATATAAAACAATCGACCGCCATTTTTTAGTTGCGATACAATTTTGGTAACAGCAACTTTGATCTGTGGAATTGCTTTTTGAACAGCAAAAGGTACCGTTTGATCTTCTTTATTGATATTGGTAAGTAAATCTGTAACACTCATCTGCTCTAAATGGTTGTATTTAGATTCAGATTCGGTGATTTTATCAAAAGACATAATTTGTATTTTAAACAAATTTACAGAAAAATTAATAAGCGTTAGTATTTATAAGGATAAAACAAATATTCGTAGTACTTTTGCAGCAAGTAGACCGCCTTATCGCTGGCTTTTGTCAGAGGAAAGTCTGGGCACCATAGAGCAGAATAGCGGGTAACGCCCGTCCGCCGTGAGGTGAGGACAAGTGCAACAGAAAGTATGTACAGTTAGGCTGTAGTGAAACCAGGTAAACTCTATTCGGTGAAATGCCATGTAAACCAACGCTAAATGCTGCTCGCGCAAGTTGGAGGGTAGGCAGATAAAGTGTACGGGTAACCTTGCACGTAGATAAATGATAAGGACACGCCTTTGGCGATGTACAGAACCCGGCTTATAGGTCTACTTTTTTACTTTAGAACTTCTTGTAAAAACAACTTTACGTGTTTCCAAGCACGTTCGGTCATTAAGGAATTATAATCTTTAGACTGTGGATTTGTGAAAGTATGTTTGCTGTTACCGTAATAGAAAAATTGCCAGTCAGCGTTGCCTTTTCGCATTTCATCCATAAACAAATCAATGTCTTGTTTGGATACCGATGCATCTTCTGCCGGGTGAATTACCAATACTTTAGGTTTTATAGTGTTGTAAGTTGTATCAACTTTTTTTAAGCCCCCGTGAATTGATACAACACCTTTAAAATTCATATTTCCACGAGCAGCTTCTAAAGTTCCGGTTCCTCCAAAACAGTAGCCAATTACTGCTGTATTATTTTTATTAGCACCTAATTTTATAAACTCATTTACTGCTATTTGAATTTTATGACGATACTTTTCTGGATTTTCCTTGTAAAAACTCGATATTTTCTTTGCGGCTTCCATATCTTGTGGCGTATGTGTACTTCCATAAACATCAGCAATAAACACATTGTAACCTTCTGTTGCCAAATCTTTGGCTGCTGTGCGGGCTTCATCATCAATACCCATCCAAGCAGGAAGAATTATAACTGATGGAGCATTTTGCTTCGCAATAATAAATTCAGCTTCATGAGTTGCCGATTCATCTATATATTTTATTTTTTTTAATTCTTGTGCCATACTACTAAAGGTTGATGCTATAAGTGTTATAATTAACAGGTGGTTTCTCATAATCTTTTATATTAAACTGAAATTGAATTTTTTTAAGTGAAGTACTAATTTACAAAAAATGCAAAGAGTAATGTAGTTTTTTAATAATTGAAATGTTTATATATACTTTACATCAATTAATTAAAGTATGTTTTTTATTGATATAAATTTAAAATATCATTTAAAAATTTATATTATCTGTTTTTTTTATTTCTTTTTATTTAATTTTTATTATTTGTATTTTGTATATCGTGCTAAATTAATATATTTATGCTAAAATAATATATATGAAACAAGATTCATGTCCAAATTGCGGTTCAAACACCTTTGTAAAGGCTGGTATTGTTAACGAACGGCAGCGCTTTAAATGCAAAAAGTGTAACTATTTTTTTACGGTAAACAAGCTGGGAAAACAGATTGACGACTATTATGTAAACAAATCATTGCAGTTGTATTTAGAGGGATTAACGTATCGAGAAATAGAACGTATTTTGGGTATTTCGCACGTTACCATCATGAACTGGGTAAAAAAATACAACATAAAACGTCCGTATAATTCGGAGTATCATCCAACTTATAAAATACTTAATGCCAGTGAATTGAGTAAGTATTTCAGTGATCCTAAAAACGTGAAAGGATCTGGTGTCATCGTAACTGAATTAGGTGACAAGTTTATGCTGATAAAATGGGAGCGTTTTAAGGATTAATATATAAATTTAACAGATATATATACTATTTTTTATCAAAACTAAAAAAAATAAGAAGTTCGTACTGCACACAAATCAAACTTAAAACAGTATAAACTTTTTATTATGAAAAGAAAGATTTTATTAGGAATTGCCCTAGCGCTGTTTTCTTCTCAAATGTATTCACAAACGGCTCCTGATTACAATGGTGGTTTAAAAGTGAAACTTAACGAGGAAGGTAGCAGCTATTTCAGGCTGATAAGTTGGGCGCAGGTTCAAGCATCGCATAATAACAGTGTTGCCGAAGATCAAAGCAAAACCAACTTTAATTTGCGCAGAGCCAGGCTTATTTTATATGCTCAAATTAGCGACGATTTTTTAATTCTTACTCATTTGGGTTTAAACAGTTTAAACGCCAATAATCTTACTCCTACAGGAACAGGTGAAGCTTCTCAATTCTTTTTACACGATGTAACGGCACAATACAAAATCGCTAAAACGCATCATTTAGGTGGCGGTTTACATTACTACAACGGAATTTCGCGCTTAAACAATCAAGGTACATTGAACTTTTTAACAATGGATAACAACCGACAGTCATGGGCTACTCTTGGTTTGTCTGATCAGTTTGCTCGTCATTTGGGATTTTATGCAAAAGGCGAATTTGGTAAATTTCATTACAGGGTTTCAATAAACGATGCCATTACCAATAGTTTAGATGCTCGTGAAGCCGTAGCAAACCAAGCTGTTTATGGTGGAAGAAAATTATTGGGATCTAAAGATGCTGGTAAAACCTATGCCGGATATTTCGAATACAATTTCCTGGATATGGAATCGAACTTTTTACCTTATAAAGTAGGAACATATCTTGGTGCCAAAAAAGTATTTAATGTAGGTGCCGGATTTTTCACGCATCCATCGGGAGCTGCAATTCTTGAAAACAATCAGGTTAAAGGCGAAAACGTAAACATATTTGCTGTTGATGCTTTTTACGATGCCCCGATAGGCGAAAACGGTGCTGCTTTAACAGCTTATGCAACCTATCAGAATAACGATTACGGCACAAATTATCTTTACAACGCTTACGGAACGGGTAGTATGACGTATGGTCATGTTGGATATTTAATTCCGGCAACCATCGGTAAAAAAACAAAACTGCAACCGTACACATCGGTTTCTTTGAACAGTTACGATTCTATAGATGATAACCGAAATATTTTTAATGTTGGAACAAACATCTACTTAAACGGCAACAATTCAAAACTTACTTTAGAATATTCGCACGAAGACTTTGGTGCAGTAAAAAGAGACATTGTAACACTTCAGGCAATGATCTATCTATAAAAATCAACAAAATAAAACTATAAAATATGAATAATACCGAAACTAAAAAAAGTAGTATTTGGAGCGTAATTATGGCTTCATCTATGGGAACATTAATAGAGTGGTACGACTTTTACATCTTTGGAAGTTTGGCAATTGTGTTGTCAACAAAATTCTTTCCATCAGAGAATCCTACAGCGGCATTTTTATCAACATTGGCAACCTTTGCAGCAGGATTCGTTGTTCGTCCGTTTGGAGCCTTGTTTTTTGGACGATTGGGCGATTTGATCGGAAGAAAGTATACTTTCATGGTTACGTTAATGCTAATGGGCGGAGCAACATTTGTAATTGGTTGTGTACCAAGTTATGAATCTATTGGTTTTATTGCTCCAGTTATTGTACTGGTAATGCGTTTGTTACAAGGTTTGGCACTTGGAGGCGAATACGGTGGTGCCGCAACTTATGTGGCAGAACACGCACCAAAAGGGCAACGTGGTTTTTGGACATCATGGATCCAAACTACAGCAACGGTGGGTTTATTTATTTCGTTAATCGTAATTTTAATCACTCGTTCCTTAATGAGCGAAGAACAATTTGATCTTTGGGGATGGCGCGTACCTTTCTGGTTATCAATCGTAATGGTTTATGTTTCGTACTTGATCCGTAAAAACATGAGTGAATCTCCGGAATTTGCAAAAGCGAAAAAAGAAGGTAAAACAAGTACCAATCCGTTAAAAGAAAGTTTCGGAAACCGTTACAACTTAAAATTTGTATTATTGGCACTTTTTGGGGCAACAATGGGTCAGGGTGTAATTTGGTACACGGGTCAGTTTTACGCCATGAGTTATATAAAAACAGTAATGTTTGTAGATTCTAATCAGGTAGATGGATTGCTCGGTATCGCACTGCTCTTGGGAACGCCTTTCTTTGTTTTCTTTGGATGGTTAAGCGATAAAATAGGACGAAAACCTATATTATTGGCTGGTATGTTGATTGCAATTTTATCGTACAGACCAATTTATCGAGCAATGTATGCAAGTACCGATACCAATATTAAAACCGAAATGGTTGACAAACGAATTGCATCGGCAGAAATCAAAACAACAAATGCGGCTTCAGATTCGATCTATAAAGTGAAAAAGTTTTATACCGATGGAACGGAATATAGCGAAACTACAACCGTTCATTTAAAAGATGGTGTAGCAAAACTGACAGAAAGCGGCGATGTTGACAAACAGGTTAAAAAATCGGTTTTAATTACAAGTTCAATAAAATGGAAACTGGTGTTTTTAGTATTCATTCAAGTGTTCTTTGTAACAATGGTTTACGGTCCAATTGCAGCATTTTTGGTTGAAATGTTCCCAGTTAAAATTCGATATACTTCCATGTCATTACCTTATCACATCGGAAACGGAATTTTCGGAGGATTACTTCCTGCAATATCAACCTATTTCGTAGCAAATGCTCAAAAAACAGGTAATGCAGAATTTTTCTTGGAAGGACTGTGGTATCCGATAATTGTTGGAGCGATAAGTTTCGTAATCGGATTCATCTATATCAATAAAAAAGTTACTAAATACACTGATAAATAGAATATTATGGAAGCAATAAAAAGAATATTAGGAATTGTCTGGATATTATTAGGCGTTGTAACAGCGTATCTTATGATTCAGTTTGGTTATCCGCGTTTGATGTCGGGCACGCAAGACGGAGTTGTTTTTGGAATCATTATTCTGTTCGTGTTAATGCCATTGATTACATTAGGTTTAATTGTTTTTGGATATTACGCCTTGTGCAACGAATACAGCGATAAAAAGCTGTAAACGTTATTATTTATTTTAATTTTTTGGATAAGAAGAACAGTGCATTTGTACTGTTCTTTCTTTATGTTTATAAAATGATCTTATCTGCTTGAATTGAATTGTAAATTGTTTTATATTTAGTTCCATGAAAAAAAGACACAAACAAAAATTCCTTTTAATTTCACTGTTTTTGCTTATGGTACTTAACGTGCCAATGATTTTTATGTTTAATCACAAAGCAGTCGTTTTAGGAATTCCGGTCTTTTATTTAGCGATTTTTGTTATTTGGTTATTGGTAATTGTATGGTCTTATTACACGCTAAAAAAATATTATGAGTAACTATTTACTGGTCATAATCATCTTGGTCTATTTTGGCGTTTTATTTTTAATTGCCTTATGGTCCGATAAAAACGTTAACAGCAAATGGGTAAACAACCCGTATGTTTACAGTCTTTCGTTAGGCGTTTATTGTTCGGCGTGGACGTATTACGGAAGCGTAGGTATTGCAGCAACAAGCGGCATCAGCTTTCTTACAACTTATTTAGGACCTGTAATTGCAGCGCCTTTGTGGGTTTACGTTTTACGAAAGATCCTGCGAATTGTAAAGTATCAAAAAATATCGTCAATAGCCGATTTTATTGCGCTTCGTTACGGAAATCACAGGTTTATTGGAGCATTGGTAACCGTTATTTGTTTGTTGGGAATTATTCCGTACATATCATTACAGTTAAAGGCGATATCAGAAACCTTTCAAATTATTACCAACGAAACCAACGTTAAACGAATTTTTCTTTTTGAAGATACCACTTTTTACATCGCTGTTTTAATTGCACTTTTCGCTACTTTTTTCGGAACACAAACTACCGACACAACCGATAAACGTCGTGGAATTGTATTTATCGTAGCAATAGAATCATTAGTTAAATTGTTGATTTTCATTATAATTGGCATTTACGTAACTTTTTTTATTTACGATGGAACTACCGATTTATTTCAACAGGCAAATGCTTCGTTCGATGTTTACAAATTAAGCACCATTAGCAGTTTAACCGAAGGTGTAAACATGTTTTACATGATTGCTATTTCGTTTATTGCTATTTTTCTGTTGCCGCGCCAGTTTCAAATGAGTGTGGTTTCAAACGATCGGGAATATCATTTAAAAACAGCCATTTGGTTGTTTCCGTTGTATCTTTTGTTGTTTAATTTGTTTGTGATTTATATTGCGTGGGCAGGAAATCTTAATTTCGATTCATCTGCAGTAAATCCTGATTATTACACACTTTTGTTGCCTTTAAAATACGATTCGTTTTGGTTGGCATTATTGGTTTTCATTGGCGGATTATCGGCAGTAATTTCAATGGTTGTGGTTTCAACCGTAGCATTATCAAACATGGTGAGTAACTCGCTGATTATTCCGTACGGATTTCTGGAAACATTCAACAAAAACAATCCCGAAGAAAACACCAAATACATCAAAAATATACGTCGGTTTTCAATTTTCACACTGATTATTCTGGCATATATCTTCTATTTTAATTTTTCAATCGAAATCACCTTATTTTCCATCGGATACATTTCTTTCGTTATAATTGCACAGTTGGCTCCATCGTTTTTTATTGGAATGTTCTGGACAAAAGGAAATTCTGTCGGTGCTATTTTAGGAATCTGCTTTGGATTTCTTACCGTGGTTTACACGTTGATTGTTCCATTTATTTGCGATGCCATTTTTAACAACTATCATTTCACAGAAAACGGTCCGTTTGGTATCGCACTTTTAAAACCTTATAATTTGTTCGGATTGAACTTTTTAACACCTACAACCAATGCTTTTTTCTGGAGTATGACGGTGAATGTTGTTATGTATTTGGTTGGATCTATGTATGTAAAAGGCAGTTACCGCGAGCGAAATTATGCCGAACTTTTTGTATCGAACTCCAACGATTTTGCACTGTTTTCAGAAACAGCTTACGTTTGGAAAGGCGAAGCGTATGTGGCTGATATTCGTAATGTTTTGGAGAAGTTTTTAGGAATTGAAAAAACCAACCGAGCCATAAACTTGTTTTTTGCCAAGAATAAAATTCCTAAAAATACCGTAAAGGCAGATGCTAAATTTATCAACTTTTCAGAAAAATTGCTTACAGGAATCATTGGTAGTACATCGTCTAAAATATTGATTAGTAATGTAATAAAAGAACAGCCCGTAAGTTTAACCGAAATTTTAAAGATTTTAGAAGAAAGTAAAGAAACCATAAGTACCAATAAATTTTTAAAGGAAAAATCAGATCAGTTAACACAACTTACGCAAGAATTAAAATCGGTAAATGAAGAATTGGTCGTTAAAGATCAGCAAAAAGACGATTTCTTGGATACTGTTGCACATGAATTAAAAACGCCGATTACTGCAATTAAAGCATCGGCAGAAGTATTAATGTTCGATGATGAAATGCCTGCAGATTTAAAACAGAAATTCTTGAACAATATCGTTGATGATACTAATCGACTTACAAAGTTGATAAACAATATTTTAGATTTGGAAAAACTGGCAAATGGTCGTGAAGAACTCGATATTTCTAACAACAATATTCTTGAAACCGTTTTAAAAGCCATTCATTTTGTAGATCAGTCGGTAACAGACAAACAAATCACAATACAAAATAATGTTAAATCTTTGTTTTTTGTATATGATGACGACCGTATTTTACAAGTTTTTAGTAACTTGCTTACAAATGCAATAAAGTTTGTAGAACCTGCTACGGGTCAGATCGAAATCAATTTATCAGAACACGACGATTTCGTTTTAATTTCGGTAGAAGACAACGGAAAAGGTATTCCTGAAGAAGATTTTGAGTTTATCTTTGATAAGTTCTATCAGTCTAAAAATCAAACCACAAAAAAGCCGGTAGGCAGTGGTTTCGGGTTATCGATTTGCAAGCATATTGTAGAAAGTCATAAAGGTTCTATTTGGGCAGAACAAAAAAGTAAAGGCGTACGTTTCCTTGTAAAATTACCAAAATGAAAAAGATTTTAATTGTTGATGACGAACCAAATATCATAATGTCGTTGGAGTATGCACTGCAAAAAAACGGATTTGAAGTATTTGTAGCCAGAGACGGTCAGGAAGCTTTGGATATTTTAAAAAAGAAAGTTCCCGATTTGGTTTTGTTAGATATTATGATGCCGAATGTTGACGGTTACGAAACGTTGCAAAAAATTAAAGAAAACGAAAAATTAGCATCTGTTAAAGTGCTTTTTCTTTCGGCAAAAAATAAACCTGCAGATATTGAAAAAGGATTACAACTGGGTGCTGTAGGTTATGTAACCAAGCCTTTTTCGCTTAAAAAAATGATTACTGAAATCAATGAATTGCTTAATTAAGTTTGTTTTGTGTGCAAAATAAAACACGTTTAATTGACTAATGATATGATATTCAGATAAAAACTTCTCTTTGTAGTGCTAAAACTCTTTTAGCGTCAGATTTTCTTATCTAAATTTTATCGTTAAGTATAAATGCTCTCTGAAAAATACAGATAGTATGATCACGTGTTTTAATTAATTGAAAATTAAATTATTATAAATGAAATAGTTAAATAAAAATCTAAATTAATCACATCAAAAAAATTAAATCATGAGTAATTATCATATCAAACACTTCGAAGAGTATTATCATATCTATAGAAAATCAATCAATAATCCTGAAGGTTTTTGGGAAGAATTGGCAGAAGAACATTTTGTATGGCACAAAAAATGGGATAATATTTTAAGTTGGAACTTTGAAACTCCGGAAGTGAAATGGTTTGAAGGCGCAAAACTGAATGTTGCAGAAAACTGTATCGACCGTCATTTAAGAACGCGTGCCAATAAAACCGCAATTTTGTTTGAACCGAATGATCCAAACGAACCGGTACAGCACATTACTTATCAGGAATTGTACAACAGGGTTTGTAAAATGGCAAACGTTTTAAAACAGCAAGGCATTAAAAAAGGCGATCGTGTATGTATTTATTTGCCAATGATCCCTGAACTTGCTGTTTCGTTATTGGCTTGTGCAAGAATTGGTGCGATACATTCCGTTGTTTTTGCTGGCTTTTCATCATCGGCTTTAGAAGCTCGTATTAACGATTCATCTTGTAAAGTTGTAATTACTTCCGATAAATCGTACCGTGGTTCAAAAACAATTAATATTAAGGAAATTGTTGACGAAGCATTGAAAAAATGCGATTCTGTAGAAAAAGTTTTGGTTGTACAAAGAGTTGATGGTAAAGTTGAAATGCAACAGGGAAGAGATTTATGGATGCAACCTTTATTAGATGAAGCCGAAGCCGATTGCCCAATTGAAATCATGGATGCCGAAGATCCGTTGTTTATTTTGTACACTTCCGGATCAACCGGAAAACCAAAGGGAATGGTTCATACATCGGCAGGTTATATGGTTTACGCCGCCTACACATTTAAAAATATTTTTCAATACAAAGAGAACGATATTTACTGGTGCACCGCCGATATTGGTTGGATTACCGGTCACAGTTACATAGTTTACGGTCCGCTGGCAAATGGTGCAACAACAGTTTTGTTTGAAGGCGTGCCGAGTTATCCTGATTTTGGTCGATTTTGGGAAACGATCGAAAAACATAAAATTTCGATTTTTTACACGGCTCCAACCGCAATTCGTTCATTAGCAAAAGAGAGTTTAGAATATGTAGAAAAATACGATCTTTCATCGTTAAAAGTTTTGGGATCTGTGGGCGAACCAATCAACGAAGAAGCTTGGCACTGGTACAATGATAATATCGGTAAAAAACACAGTCCAATTGTTGATACTTGGTGGCAGACAGAAACCGGTGGAATTCTAATTTCTCCTATTCCGTTTGTAACTCCAACAAAACCGACGTACGCAACCTTGCCGTTTATCGGGATTCAACCTGCTTTGATGGACGAAGAAGGTAAAGAAATTAAAGGAAATCAGGTAGATGGAAAACTTTGCATTAAATTTCCGTGGCCTGGAATTGCCCGAACTATCTGGGGTGATCACGAACGTTATAAAGAAACCTATTTTTCTACATACAAAGGAAAATATTTTACGGGCGATGGTGCTTTTAGAGACGAAGTTGGCTATTACCGAATTACGGGCAGGGTTGATGATGTTATTATTGTTTCGGGACACAACTTAACAACAGCTCCGATTGAAGATGCGATTAATGAACATCCGGCGGTTGCAGAATCGGCTATTGTTGGGTTTGAACACAATATTAAAGGAAACGCGCTTTACGGTTTTGTTATGCTGAAGGAAACGGGCGAATACCGTAACCAAGATAATTTACGAAAAGAAATTAACCAACAGATTTCAGATAAAATTGGACCGATTGCCAAGTTAGATAAAATTCAGTTTGTAGAAGGATTACCAAAAACGCGATCAGGCAAAATTATGCGAAGAATTTTAAGAAAAATTGCCAATAACGATCTTTCTAATTTAGGAGATACAAGTACGCTTTTAAACCCCGAAATTGTTGACAGTATTATTAATGATGTGTTGTAATTAAATAGAAACCCTCACCTTTAAAGTGAGGGTTTTATTTTTAAAAAGGATCTTGTGTAATTTGGTAATGTAATATTAAATCAGCATTTTCGATACTATCTTTTGATTCATTATAATAAGTTCCATCTGATTTTATAACTATTTCACTACCAATCAATTTTAATTCATGTGTGTCATTCGAAATTTTTTCAGCGGTATTTATGTAGCCTAACTTTTTCTCAAAAAGAAAGTATTCTTTCTTGTATACCAAAAAATAGCAACATTCTAATTTATAATAAGTGAATTGTCTGTAAAGAGCTAATCCATTTTCGTTGTAATTTCTTTCGTTTAAAATATTTAAAATATCGAATCTTTTAAAAAATGAATAGTTTAATATCACTAAGATGCTAAAGAACATATAAATTATAGAATACAAATAAAGTAGAACTGTTTTTTTCTTGTATAAAAAAATTAATGAAGCACCAGTTAATATAAGTATTCCCTTTAAAATAATTTTAATGTAATAGTTTATAGAATAATCAGTTTCTATGTACAGAATAAAATTTAAGAATATAAAGCAGACAGCCCCTAAATGTATTTTGAGAATGGACTTTTTTAAATTCATAATTGGATTTTTTCAGAATTAAATATACAAAAAAAGAGGAAAATCTATTGCTCTTCAATAGTTATTGCCATTCATAATAACAGATTTAGAACGCATTACTTGACTATAATTTTTTGAGTATATATCTTGGCTTGGTTAGATTTAATAGTTATAAAATAAACACCGCTTTTTAAACCTGATATATCAATAGAATTGTCAGCATTTACGTTTTTATTCAAGATTATTCTTCCTTCTAAAGTAATAAATTCGGCATTTAGATTTTCTTGGTTTATTCCTTCTACAAAAATTTTATCAGATGCAGGATTAGGGTAAATTTTTATTTTGTTTTGATTAGAAATTTCTTCGATACTAGCGTTTGGAGATGTGATTTTATAAATTGTTCCATTTTGAGATGATGCAATGTACAATTCATTCTGAAAGTCTACTCCAAAAGTTGTAAAGGCAACATTAGAAAAAGTAGAACTCCAAGTAATAGCATTGTTAGCATCCATTGTTCCAATTTGGTCGGCACAATAATCTGCAAAAAAGTAAAGACCCGTTAAAGAGGGATAGGTTGCACCGCGGTAAACATAGCCACCTGTTATAGCACAATAAATACCAGCCAAACTATATGGAGCAACGGGAAAAGTCATAGTGGTTGCAGGAGCACATCCTGAAGTATTGTAAGGATCGTTACCTTCGTAACATCGCCAACCGTAATTAACACCAGCTTGGGTTGCAGGAACTCTGTTTATTTCTTCTGATGTGTTTTGACCAACATCGGCAATTAATATATTTCCTGTTAATGTATCAAACGAAAAACGCCAAGGATTTCGCAAACCATATGCCCAAATTTCATCTAATTGTGTAGCTGTTCCAGTAAAAGGATTGTCACTTGGAATGGTGTAGCCTGTAGTTCCGTTAACATTTATACGTAATAGTTTTCCTAAATTAGAACTTAAATTTTGAGCATTGTTCTGTGGGTCTCCACCGCTACCACCATCACCCGTTGCAATCCATAGATAACCATCGGGACCAAATTTTAAGCATCCTCCGTTGTGATTTGAAAATGATTTGGGGATACTCATTAGCACTTCTTCGGAATTTGCATTAGCAACATCGGGATTTGTAGTACTAACCGTATACTTTGCAATAGTAATATTACCGGTGCCTGTTGCATTGTAATAGACATAAAATCGTCCGTTGGTGGAATATTGCGGGTGAAAAGCCAAACCTAAAAGACCTTGTTCGCCACTGTTTAAAACTTTTGAACTAATATTCAGGAAATTGGTGGTATTTACAGTGCCATTAGGTTGCACGATGCGAATAATTCCGTTTTGTTGAACGATGAATAACCTAGAATCGCCTGCATTGGCAATATCAACAGGGCTTGTGAAACCAGTGGCAAAGCTTTGTAAATTGTAGTTTTGGGCAAATAAAAACTGTGATATTGTAAAACAAAGTATAAGTATAATTTTTTTCATATCTACAAATTTTAATATTTCTATAAATTTAGTAAAAATTAAAAATAATTATATGTTATTTAGTGTATTAATTATTATTTTATTATAAATTGTTGTATTTAGGAAATATTCGATAGATATAATACTTAAAACCTAAATATACAAAAAAAGAGGAAATCTATTCCTCTTCGTTATCGTACTCATCTTCGTCAAAATTATCATCATCGTCGGATTCTACTTGTTCGTATTCAAAAAACGAAAAAACAGATCCACCGTATTTTCTGCTGTTGTTAAAATGTTCCAAATGTTCCATTTTTGTTTGTCCGGCAGAATGTTCAATAATTAGCAAACCGTCTTCTTGCAGTAAATCGTTTTCAAAAATCAACTGATAAATCTTATCAAACTGTTCTTGGGAAAAATCGTAAGGCGGATCAGCAAAAATAATATCGTATTTAACTTTACTGCGTTCTAAAAACTTGTAAACATCGCTTTTTATGGCGGTAATATCCATTACAAATTCCTGCGACGTTTTCTTAATAAAATTCACACAGCCAAGATCGGTATCAACACAGGTAATAGGTTCGGCACCACGCGATGCAAACTCGTAACTAATGTTACCCGTTCCGGCAAACAAATCCAAAACCTTTAATTCGTGAAACGAAAATTGGTGGTTTAATATGTTAAAAAGTGCCTCTTTACTTAAATCGGTAGTAGGACGAACGGGCAGATTTTTGGGAGCTGTTATGCGTCGACCTTTAAATTTTCCGGAAACTATTCTCATGCGTGCAGTAAAATGTAATGTTGTTGTACTTGTTCGGTGGTTACAGAAAGTGTCTGTGCAATGGTTTGTAAATTGGCAATTTCTACGTTTCTGATAAATTTGTACACAATCTGGTACAAATCGCTTTCGGGCGTAATATTACCGTATAATTTTACAATTTGCGTTTGCGTGTTAAGCTGCAACTGTTCAAATACAAATAAAATATAGTAGATAAAATCTTCTTTGGTTTGATACTCGTAACTGTTAAAAAGCAGTAGTTTTTTGTTTTGAAGCAGTACTATTTCAAAATGATTTTCGGCAACATTCACAAAAAATTCAACCAAATTGTTATTGGCAGATTTATTTATAAAATGCTGAACAAGACTGGTATTTATGTGCTGAAAATTAAAACTGCCAAATACATCTAAAAAGTAATTGTTAAAGGCAACATACGGCACATAAATGTTTTCTATTTGCTGTTGTGTTAGCGAATCAAAATCAAAATAATCAGTCGGAAAAACCTTTGTATTATACTGTAAATAGCTTCCTAACGAAGTTTCATCGAACAAAGCAGTAGGTACAAACGTATTTAAATTATTGTCATGCAAAACCAAAACATCCTGAAAACCGGCTTGTAACGCTTCTTCCTTATCAAAAAAAACATCTAACTGCTGTTCAATGGTTTTGTACTGATCCAAAGCAAACGATTTAAACTGAATAACCTGATTGTTTACCTGATTTTTAACGCAGTAACTAAAATTTTGTAACGATACCTGTATGTATAATTTTTGAAACGATTCGTTCAACATAATCATCAAATGTATAAGGTTCAAAAGTACAATTTTTTTGTTGATTAATAGTATCTTTGTGAAAACCCCGTTTTACAAAAATGACCATTACCGAATTTTACCTGCAGTTAAAAAACAGCTTTCCGTTTGATGTTACCTTAAAACAAGATGCCTTTTTAAAAAAGATTTCGCAATTTGTTTTAAACGATAATCAAGACGAAATTTTTGTTTTAAAAGGCTATGCCGGTACCGGTAAAACCACGTTATTGTCGGTTTTGGTTAATCAGTTGCCGCATGTAAATAAAAAGTACGTAATGCTGGCACCAACGGGGCGTGCAGCAAAAGTAATATCAAATTACGCAAAACAGCCGGCGTTTACCATTCACAAAAAAATTTATTATCCTAAAAAAGATAAAAATCTGGGAATGGCGTTTACCATGCAGGCAAACAAACATAAAAATACGGTTTTTATTGTCGATGAATCGTCTATGATTTCAGATAATGTAACCGATGCCACCATGTATACACACGGTTCGTTGTTAGATGATTTGCTGTATTACGTATATTCGGGTCAAAATTGCAAACTGATAATTGTAGGCGATACCGCGCAGTTGCCACCTGTGGGAATGGACGAAAGTCCGGCTTTGAACGAAAGTAAACTGGCATTGAATTATCACATGAAAGTCGATTTTATTGAGTTGACCGAAGTAATGCGTCAGGAAGAAGATTCAGGTATTTTGTACAACGCTACCGAATTACGCGAGCAGCTTCAGCAGGAATTTTACGATTTTTTTGAATTTGATATAAAACCTTTTAAAGATATTATTCGATTACAAGACGGATACGAAACGCTTGATGCCATTACCGATGCGTTTTCAAAAAAAGGATCCGAAGAAACCATTTTTATTGTTCGATCTAATAAAAGAGCGAATCAGTACAATCAGCAAATTAGAACTCGAGTTTTAGACAACGAAAGCGAAATTTGTGCGGGCGATTACATAATGGTTGTAAAAAATAATTATTTTTGGTTGAAAGATTCAAAAGTAACCGATTTTATTGCGAATGGCGATGTTATGGAGGTTCAGCAGATTTACAAACATCACGAATTGTACGGTTTCAGGTTTGCATCAGTAAAAGTCCGCATGATTGATTATCCCGGAATGCCTGCGTTTGATACCATTGTTTTGTTGGATACATTGCATTCCGAATCGGCAAGTTTAACGTATGAACAATCTAACAAACTGTATCAAGAAGTTTTATTGGATTATCAGGACGAAATAACGGCGTTCCGCAGAATGCAAAAAGTTAAGAATAACGAATATTTTAATGCCTTACAGATCAAGTTTGCGTATGCGGTAACCTGTCATAAATCGCAAGGTGGACAATGGGATACCGTTTTTATAGAGCAGCCTTATTTGCCCGACGGTATCAGTAAAGATTATATGCGTTGGTTGTATACGGCACTAACACGTGCAAAAGAAAAAGTTTATTTAATAGGATTTAACGACGATTTTTTCAATGAATAATTTAAAAATAATAGCAGTAATTCCGGCACGATATGCATCTACACGTTTTCCTGCAAAATTGGTTCAAGATTTAGGCGGAAAACCCGTTGTGGTTCAAACCTATTTAGCAACAGTTGCAACACAATTGTTTGATGAGGTTTTGGTAGCAACCGATCATCAGATTATTTTCGATTTACTAAAGCAACACAACGTAAATGTGGTAATGAGTAGCGATTCTCATGAAAGCGGAAGTGATCGTATTGCAGAAGTGATCGAAAATATAAATTGTGACATTATTGTAAATGTTCAAGGCGATGAACCTTTTGTGAACAAAGAAAATTTGGAAAGTTTAATCGGTATTTTTAAAAAAGATATCGAACAAAAAATCGATCTAGCTTCACTAATGTTTGAAATTAATGATTTGGAAACAATCAATAATCCCAACAACGTAAAAGTAGTAGTAGATCAAAACTTAAAAGCTCTTTATTTTTCTCGTGCAGCGATTCCTTTCCCGCGCGATGGTAAAAGTTACGTTCCGTATTATCAGCACATAGGTGTTTATGCCTACAGAAAGCAAGCACTTTTAGATTTTACCAAATGGGAAATGAAAGGTTTGGAAGCTACTGAAAAACTGGAACAATTACGTTATTTGGAATACGGAAGAACCATACAAATGGTGCTTACAAACCACACCGGCGTGGGTATTGATACAAAAGAAGATTTAGATAAAGCACGATTGCTTTGGGAATAAAAAACGTAAAACTTAAGTCTACTCACTAAATTTAAGTTAAAAATTAATCACCATAAAAATGAATTCAATATTATATTGGACTCAATTTTTTAGTTTTTTTTATGCTATAAATTCAGAATCATCTTCATCATTAAAATCCGTCAGAACGTTTTTAGGCGAAATACCATATTTCAACAAATGATTTGTTTGCGACAGAATGTTTCCTCTTCCATCTTTCAACTGATTTTGTGCTTTTAAGTACGAATCTTGTGCCTGTTGAATCTGTTTGCCAACCTGTTCAAAACTTTTGGTAAAAAACACTGTTTTTTCATAGATTTTTTCGGCTTGCTTTACAATTTTCTGTGCCGATTTGTCTTGTTTGTCTTTGTTCCATAAGTCAGAAATCAATTTTAAACAGGCAATCAAGTTTGTGGGACTAATCAATAAAATACGCTTTTTGTAAGCATCATTCCACAAATTAGTGTCGCTTTGTAATGCTAGTAAATAGGCAGGTTCAATAGGAATGAATAACATCGTGAAATCTAATCCGTCAATTAAATCGTTGTAATTTTTTGCGCTTAATTCATCAATATGTAAACGCAAAGCCTTTAAATGATTGTTCAGATAGATTGTTTGCTCTTCTGTACTTTCTGTATTGCAATAAGAATCATAAGCATTCAGCGAAACCTTTGAATCTACAATGATAGAGCGGTTATTTGGTAAATCAATAATAATGTCGGGACGTACATTTTTTCCTTCGTTTGTAACCAAATTACTTTGTGTACGGTATTCACGATTTTTAACCAAGCCCGATTTTTGTAGAATATTCTCTAAAATAAGCTCACCCCAATCACCCTGTTTTTTATGATTTGTTTTCAATGCATTAGCCAAATTATTAGCTTCGGTACTAATTTTATTGGTTTGCAGCATCAATTCTTTAATGCGTTCGTCTAAAGAAAATCTAATTTTCGATTCTTTATCATACGTTTCTTCCACCTGCTTTTTAAAACGCTCAATATTTTCACTCAGTGGTTGTAAAATGGTATCAATATTCTGTTTGTTGGTTGCGGTAAATCGTTCCGATTTTTCTTCCAATAATCTTTGGGCGATATTTTCAAACTGTAACGTTGTCTGTTTATGCAAATGTTCGATTTCTGTTTTCTGAAACAATAACTTTTCTTTTAAAACACTGTTTTCTGCTACAATATTTTGTTTTTCCGCTGTCAGTAATTTTAAATCATTAGTTATTGTCTGCTGATTTTGTTTGAAAGAAATAATGTCATTAGATAAAATTTCATTCCGAATTTTTAAATCCTGATTTAAACTTTTTTGATTTAATAACTCCGCATTTGTCTGATTTATAATGTTTTCAGAAGAAATTAAAGATCTTTTTAAATTAACAGTTTTATAAAAAAAGTAGAAAGAAACTACACATAAAAAGACGATTGAGGATATTAAAAAGCCGGTCATAATATATTTTATTGCAAAAATAAGTCTGAAAGGCGACATAGTATGACGAATTTTTTATTAATTTTAGAATTATAAATTGCACGTTTGCCAAAATGCTATGGTTGGTAAACAATATAAAGAGAAATATTATGAGAAAGATTTTATTAATGGCTTCTTTAATGATTGCCAGTGGTGCTTTTGCACAAGACTACAAAAATTCAATTGGTATCCGTTTAGGTTCGGGTTATTATGATGCTGTTGGAGCTTCATTTAAAACGTTTATCACACAGCCTGGAGCTTTAGAGTTTAATTTAGGTATCAGACCTTATTCGGATTCTTATTGGAATGGGAAACACAAGTGGACAAATGTTTCACTTTCTGGTGCGTATCAGCATCATTTTCCTATTGGGAATATCGATGGATTTAAATGGTATGTAGGTGGCGGTTTGGTATTTGCCAACTCTTTTTCTGATCATAATGATTATTCAGGATTAAGTGTAGGGATTTTCCCAACGGGTGGTGTAGATTATAAATTAAAAAGTGCACCATTTGCATTTTCTGTAGATTTACGTCCAACTGCTCATATTACAGAAGGAATAAATCATCATCACGGTTTTTTCTTTAATGGTGGAGTAACAGCTCGTTACACGTTTTAATTTTAGATCTAAATACATAAAAACAAGCGTAGTTTTAAATAATTACGCTTGTTTTATTTAAGCTGATTTATTTTTAACAAAAACATTTGGTAATAGCTTTATTTTTTATATATTTCGAAAAAATAAGCTATGAAAACAAAATTTGATATAGAGTATCCTATAACCGCATCGCCGCAGTTATTGTATCAGTATATTTCAACACCTTCTGGACTTTCAGAATGGTTTGCAGACAACGTAAATTCGCGTGGAGAATTTTTTACTTTTATTTGGGGTGACAGCGAAGAAAAAGCAAAACTAGTTACCAAGAAAACCGATGAAAAAGTGAAATTCCGTTGGTTAGAAGAAGACGAAGCAGAAACCGACTACTTTTTTGAGTTACGAATTGTTTTAGACGAACTAACAAAAGACGTGACCTTAATGGTAACCGATTTTGCCGAAGACAACGAGATAAAAGATCAAACGCAATTGTGGGATAACCAAATTGCCGATTTAAAAAAAGTGTTAGGGTCTGCATAATTAAAGCCTTATATTTGCTCTGAAAATTTCAGAGCTTTTTTTATGATTAATTTTAACGGGAATTTAGTAGCACAGTCAAACGAAAATATTGAACAAAACAGAGGTTTTTTATATGCCGATGCCGTTTTTGAAACATTAAAGGTTTTAGATGGAAAAGTACTTTTTTTAGAAGATCATTATTTTAGACTAATGGCATCTATGCGTATTTTGCGTATGGAAATTCCGCTTGAATTTACGTTGGAATATCTTGAAAGTGAGATTTTAAAAACCATAAACGCATTAAACTTAAACAATGCACGCGTTCGATTAACTGTTTTTAGAAACGGTGAGGGCAGATACCAACCAGAACAAAGAACCGTAAGTTTTGTAATTGTTGCTGAAAGTACAGGTGCTGTATATGTAAATACTGTGGGTAAATACGAAGTAGAACTTTTTAAAGATTTCCATGTATCAAAGCATTTATTAAGCACTTTGAAAACCACAAGCTGTTTAATAAATATTACAGCCAGCATTTTTGCACAGGAAAATGATTACGAAAACTGTTTGCTGATCAACGATGAAAAAAATGTAATAGAAGCCATTAACGGAAACATCTTTGTAATAAAAGACAATGTTGTAAGTACACCACCAATCTCTGATGGATGTAAAAATGGAATTATCAGAAAGAAATTAATTGAAATTATAAATAAAACGGATAATCTAACATTTGAAGAACGTTCAATTTCACCTTTTGAATTACAGAAAGCAGATGAAATCTTTATAACCAATATTGCTGTAGGAATTCAATCGGTTACGCAATATCGCAAGAAAATGTTTGCAAATACAATTGCAAATAGTTTACTGATGAAACTGAACGCTCAAATAAAATTTAATTCATAACGGGATCTTCAGGCGCATTCGCCCAAATAATAAATTCATCCCCAAGATCAATCATCAACTCTTTCCATAATTTGGAAGGAGTTTTTTCTAACAAATGATCTGTAAACTGGTTTTCAATACAAGTCCAGGCTTTTTCGCTGATTTCTTCTAGCAGCTGATTTTCTTCCCAACCGCTGTATCCCAAGAAAAAACGAATATCTGTTTGTGCCACCTTATTGCTTTTTAAAAGATCGAATAAAGCTTCGTAATCGCCACCCCAGAAAATACCGTCTTTAATTTCAATACTGTTCGGGATAAGCGAAGGAATTGTGTGTAAAAAATACAGATTGTCTTGTTCCACGGGACCTCCGTTGAAAATTCTGAAATTGGTATGCGCTTCGGGAATAATGTCTTGTAACGACAAATTTAAAGGCTTGTTTAAAATAAAACCTACACTTCCTTTCGCGTTGTGTTCAGCTAATAGTAAAACCGTTCTACTAAAAACTGCGTCTAATAAAATCGAAGAATCAGATATTAATAGCTTTCCTTTAGTGGGTGTTAGCTGTTTCATAAAATTTTTTATTTAAAAATAAATAAAAAAATAAAAAAAACCACGCTTTGCAGGTGGTTTTTCATTATTTGTAAAAGAAAATTATTTTTTCTTTTTAGCTGCAGCTTTAACTGGTGTATTAACAGCACCATCTAAATCAGCACCCGCTTTAAATTTAACTACTTTTTTAGCAGCAATTTTAATAGATTTTCCAGTTTGTGGATTTCTTCCTTCTCTTTCAGCTCTTTCAGAAACTGACCATGAACCAAAACCTACTAAAGAGATTTTTTCACCGTTAGTTAATGTTTGACCTACATTCTTTAAAAATGATTCTAATGCTGATTTAGCAGCAGCTTTAGTGATTCCTGCATCTTCCGCAATTGCGTCGATTAATTGTGTTTTGTTCATAATAATTTTTTTATTTGAGTTAATCTTAACATATACAAATTTAAAAGTTAAATTGATTTACACAACTTTTTTTTATAAAAAAGTGCGAAAAATAACAAAAAAACGCTACTAAAATGGCTAATTACAGCTTGCATTGTCAGAAAACTGCATTCCGTTAAGCAATTCTGCGGTCTTCATTTTCTTTTTTCCTGGGAACTGTAACGACAAAATTTCGATAAAACCATCGTTAGTTGCAATGCGAATGGTCTTTTTTGCAGCGATAAATTTGCCTGGTTTAAAATTGTGTTGTTCTATAGTATAAGTAACATCGTGAATTTTAATATTGTATTCGTTACCATTATCGGTTAAAATTGTGTAAGCCGACGGATACGGATTTAACCCACGAATTAAGTTGTAAACTTCTTTACTTGATTTATTGAAATCGATTTTACAGTTTTCGCGATTTAATTTATAAGCCGTTTTTGTTTCTTCGGCAGGTTGAATGGTGGTTGTAACCTGATTGCTTTCAATTAACTTTAATGTTTCAACAACCGTTTCGGCTCCTAAAAGCATCAGTCTATCATGTAATTCGCCTGCAGTTTCTTCTGCGGATATATTGGTTTCACTCTTTAAAATAACAGCACCAGTATCAATTTTCTCATCAATAAAAAAGGTCGATACACCCGTTTTTTCTTCTCCGTTAATAATTGCCCAGTTTATTGGTGCAGCGCCACGGTAATCAGGTAATAAGGAAGCATGTAAATTAAACGTACCTAATTTTGGCATTTGCCATACTGCTTTTGGCAACATTCTAAAAGCGACAACAATTTGAAGGTTAGCGTTTAATGCTGCTAATTCAGTCAAAAAATCTTCTGATTTTAAATTGGTTGGCTGTAAAACTTTTAAGTTGTTTTCTTCTGCATAAACTTTTACGGCAGACTGGTTTAATTTTTGACCGCGACCAGCCGGTTTGTCCGGAGCTGTTACAACTGCAGCAATTTCATAGTTGCTTTTTAAAATAGTATCTAAAATTCCCACCGCAAAATCGGGTGTTCCCATAAAAACAATTCGTAATTTCTCCATTATAATTTTATGTATGTGGCATTTTTGTAAAGATATTCGCCTTCTTCGACTAATTCTTTCAATGCCTGTGCTAAATAGTTTGCTTTGTGAATGAACATCGACTTTAAATCAGCCAATTCAAAAATATGATTTTTTGGATATTTTTTCAGATCAGCTTTAATTTCGTTTAGTAAATCGCTAGTGCTTTTCGAGTTTTTATTCTGAATACAAGTAGAACATTTACCACAATCTTCGTTATAATCTTCATCGAAATAATTTAAAAGGATTTTATTTTTGCAAACATTTGTATTCGTAACATATTGCAACATCGCTTTAAACTGCTGATCTTTTATGGCATTAAATTGTGTAAGGTTTTTTGCAACGCGGTTAATGGTAATATCGTCTTCGCGTATTTCGGTTAAAATAACGTTGGTGTCGTTTGGAGCCTGTACAAAAGTGCAAAATCCTTTTAAAACCCACGATTCTATGGTTTCGATAATTTTCTGATTGGGCATTTTTGTATGTTTCGATAAAACATCGATATCAATAGCCGTTTCACCATCTTGAATACCGCGGTAATGATGCAATATGCTTAAAAACAAAATTTCTTCTAAAGAATGATTGCTGAAATAGGCAATGGCGTCGTTTGAATTTATTAAGAAATGAATGTAGTTTTTGTACTTAAATGCTTGTTCGAAACTTAAAACCGACTGTCGATCTAAAAATTCAAACGCATGAAAAGTTTTGCTTACCGGTAAATTATATTTCTGACAAAAATCTTTAAAGTTGAAACGAATGGTTTCGTTAAAACCTTCGCCATAAGCAATTTGAAAATGATTTACGAAACGTTTGTACACCATTTTTACAAAGTCGATCTCTAGGTTGTTCAGCTCGTGAAAACCTTTTGCCTGGTTAATACTGTTTGAGCTTAAAAGCAAAGTTGCAAACGCTTTTTCGCCATCGCGACCTGCACGACCTGCTTCCTGATAATAACTTTCCAAGTTATCGGGAATATGCAAATGAATTACATTGCGAACATTCGGTTTGTCAATTCCCATGCCGAATGCATTGGTTGCTACCATAACTAGAACGGTTTCGTTTAGCCAATCGTTCAGTTTTTGTTTTTTCGATTTAAAATCTAAACCACCGTGAAAAAAATCGGCAGAAATTCCGTATGATTTTAAATTCTGCGCAACTTCAATAGTAGCTTTTCTGCTTTTTACATAGATTATTGCCGGTGAAGGATTTTTTTTAAGGATTTGAAACAACAATTCTTCTGAATTTTCCTGCTGATATACACCGTAATACAATTCGTTTCGTAAAAAGGTCTTTTTAAAAACTTTTGGATTTTTAAGTTGAAGAATATTTATGATATCCTGCTGAACTCGGTTGTTTGCCGATGCCGTAAGTGAGATAAACGGAACATTTGGCAACCATTCTTTTAACTTTCCGATTTCTAAATAAGCCGGACGAAAATCGTGTCCCCATTGCGATATACAATGTGCTTCATCAATTGCTACTAAATTTATAGGTAATTGAATGATTCGGCTTAAAATCCATTCATTTTTTAAACGTTCGGGAGCAATGTACAGAAATTTGTAGTTTCCGTATTGGGAATTATCCAACAAATTCGAAATATCTTCCGTTGATAAATTTCCCGAAATCGACAAAGCCTTAATGTTTCGACTTTTTAACTGATTGATCTGATCTTCAATCAACGCAATTAAAGGCGAAATTACCAGACAAATTCCATCGGTCATTAAAGCGGGTATCTGAAAGCAAACACTTTTTCCACCGCCGGTTGGCAACAAAGCAAGGGTATCGTTTCCCTGAAAAACCGATTCTATTATTTCTTCCTGCGGAATTCTAAAAGAATCATAACCCCAATGTTTTTTTAAAATATGTACAGCTTCAAACAAAATGCGGTGTTTTTTCTTTAAAAATAAAGAAAAATTATAAATTATTCAATATAAAAGTAATTCTTGTATCCAAATTGGCTTTTGGTACTTCGGTTAGCTGGTAACCGTAGCTTTCGTAAGTTTCTACCAAATGGTTGTGGATCAGTTTTGCCTGTTCAAAATTTTCGTATCGCTCGTTATCGCTTACATAAATATCTTCCCAAGGCGGTAGTATAAAAATTTTGGTGTAACGGTGATTTTTGCAGGCGTCATCAAAAAAAACAGGGTACGCGTCGCCAATGTAATGCATATACGCCAATACATCAGGAATACCGCGATCTATAAAAACACAAGTTGTATCTTCTTTTACAGCGTTGTTAAACTGATCGATACGACCTTTTAAAAGTAATTCGCTAAACAAAAGCGGTTCTTTTAAAAACAATTGGTCAATGCCTGTTTTCTGTGCTTCTAAAGTAACCTGACGAGAAATTTCGGGATAACAAACGTATCCTTTTTCTGTAAGTGCGTTAATAATTGATGTTTTCCCTGAACCGGGACCGCCAATAAGTAAAATAGTTTTAGTATCCACCTTAAAAAATCAAAGGGCAAATTTACACAGAAAAATTAAATTGTATGTTCAATTAAAACGGATATTAGTATATTTACCTTAATCTAATGTATATTTGTAGATAATTTTATTTTATGGACAAGAAAACCGAAGAATTCTACGTACGCCTTAAAACCGAGTTAGATAATACAACCGAAAAGTGGCCTGCAGAATACCTATATAAATTTATTGTTCCTGCAAGCGAAGAGAAAATTGCTTTGATTGAAAAAGCTTTTAATGATATGGGAGCAGTGATTACAACAAACAAATCTAAAAACGGAAACTACTCAAGTGTATCAATAAACGTGGTGATGCCAAATGCCGATGCCATTATTGATAAATACAAAGAAGTTTCAACTATAGAAGGAATTATTTCCTTATAATTTTTTATGAAATTTAAGCCAACCGAAGCAATAAATCATTTAGAATACAATACCGATCGTAAAGATTTGGTGTTGCCGGAATATGGTCGTCATTTGCAAAAACTGATCGATCAGGTTATTTTAATTGAAGACAGTGCCGAACGCAACAAAGCGGCTCGTGCAGTAATTGATATCATGGGAACTATAAACCCGCATTTGCGCGATGTTTTAGATTTTCAGCATAAACTGTGGGATCAGCTTTTTAAAATGTCACGTTTTCAGTTAGATGTTGATTCTCCTTACGAAAAGCCAAGAGCAACCACCAATTTTAACGAACCAATTTTAATTGAATATCCAAGAAACAATCACAGATATCGTTTTTACGGATCTAATATTGTGGATATGATCAACGAAGCAATTAGTTGGGAAGAAGGTGAACGCAAAGAAGCGTTAATCATGGTGATAGCCAACCACATGAAAAAAAGTTATGTGAACTGGAACAACGAATCTATTGATGATGCGGTTATTTTTCAGCATTTAAAAGATTTATCGGGCGGAAAAATCGATCTAACCGCAAGTTTAGATGATAACAACAATACGGTTAATTTAATGAAGCCGAATGTTCGTAGCAATCAGTTTCAAAATCGAAACACATCTGCAACGAACTCAAACAATAGAAACAATTCGTTTCAAAACCGCAGCAATACAGGGAATAATAACCCAAATCAGCAACGTAATAATCCAAACAATAAGCAGGCAAATACGCCGAATGCCAATAACAGGTTTGTAAAAAAAGCGAATCCAAACAATAACAACACGAATAGCAACAATTCATCTAAAAATACAAATAGAAATACAAATTAATGGGAACTTTTAAAATTGAAGGCGGACATACTTTAAACGGTGTTGTACAACCACAAGGAGCTAAAAATGAAGCACTACAGATTTTATGCGCAGTTTTATTAACCGATGAAAAAATTACAATTTCTAATATTCCCGATATTATAGATGTTAACAAACTTATTGTTTTGTTGCAGAATTTAGGGGTTGCTGTTGAAAAATTAAACCGAAACACTTATACTTTTCAGGCAGATAAGGTTGATTTAGGATATTTAGAATCTGATAAATTTCGTGAGGAAGGAAAATCGCTTCGAGGTTCAATCATGATTGTTGGTCCGTTATTGGCACGCTTTGGTAAAGGATTTATTCCAAAACCGGGTGGTGATAAAATTGGTCGTCGCAGATTAGATACTCATTTTGAAGGATTTATAAATTTAGGAGCTAAATTCAGATACAACCGCGAAGAATATTTTTATGGTGTAGAAGCTCCAAATGGTTTAACAGGAGCTTACATGTTGTTAGACGAAGCTTCGGTAACCGGAACAGCAAACATATTAATGGCAGCTGTTTTGGCAAAAGGAACTACCACAATTTACAACGCAGCCTGCGAACCTTATTTACAGCAGCTTTGCAGAATGTTAAATTCTATGGGTGCAAAAATTACGGGTGTAGGTTCTAATTTGATTTCTATTGAAGGTGTTGAAAAATTAGGCGGATGTTCGCACCAGATTTTACCAGATATGATCGAAATTGGATCTTGGATAGGTTTGGCAGCAATGACACGTAGCGAGGTTACCATAAAAAACGTAAGCTGGGAAAATTTAGGTGTTATACCAACAGCTTTCAGAAAATTAGGAATAACTATTGAAAAAGTAAACGAAGACGATATCTTTATTCCTGCACATACCAACGGATACGAAATTAAAGGCGATATAGACGGATCTATTTTAACGATTGCCGATGCGCCTTGGCCAGGTTTAACTCCCGATTTGTTGAGTGTTTTTCTTGTAGTGGCAACGCAGGCAAGAGGAGAGGTGTTGATTCATCAAAAAATGTTTGAATCTCGTTTGTTCTTCGTGGATAAATTAATTGATATGGGCGCAAAGATTATTCTGTGCGATCCGCACCGTGCCGTAATCATTGGTCATGATTTTAAATCACAGTTAAAAGCTACCAAAATGTCATCGCCAGATATTCGCGCGGGTATCTCGTTGTTAATTGCAGCATTATCTGCAAAAGGAACAAGTGTTATTCAAAACATAGATCAAATAGATCGCGGTTACGAAAATATCGACGAGCGTTTATTAGCTTTAGGAGCAAAAATTGAACGTTTAGATTAAGATAAAAAGTACACAACATACAAAGAGAATCAGTAACTGATTCTCTTTTTTTATTTTAAACGATTGATTTTTAATTGCAAAACAAAAAAAGTACATATCAAAGCCTAAAAACGTTTGTGAATTCAAAATTTATGTTGATATTTGCACTCGCTAACAAAAAGCATAATCGTTCATAGAATCAGCTGGAAAAAAGTAATAAAATAATTTGTAGGTTTTAAAAATATTAATACTTTTGCAACCGCAAATACAAAATAATGGCCCGTTCGTCTATCGGTTAGGACGCCAGGTTTTCATCCTGGTAAGGGGGGTTCGATTCCCCCACGGGCTACAAAGGTTATCATCGAACCTAAAAAACGATGGCCCGTTCGTCTATCGGTTAGGACGCCAGGTTTTCATCCTGGTAAGGGGGGTTCGATTCCCCCACGGGCTACAAAGGTTTCCATCAAACCTAAAAAAACGATGGCCCGTTCGTCTATCGGTTAGGACGCCAGGTTTTCATCCTGGTAAGGGGGGTTCGATTCCCCCACGGGCTACAGTTAGTTGTAAATAAGTTTTGTAAAATATTAGTCAGTGTCTCGATTATTATTTTATTAGTTAAAACCAAAGTGTTCGCCTAGGTGAATGTGGGAGGTTTTTCTTTTTTAACTAAAAGTTTTAAAAATAATTAATTACAATTAAAAAGATTAAAAAATGGCAAATCACAAGTCAGCTTTAAAAAGAATTAGAAGCAACGAAAAAAAGAGAGTATTAAACAAGTATCAGCACAAAACAACTCGTAATGCGATTAAAGCTTTACGTTTAGTTGGAGAGAAAGCAGAAGCTGCTGAAAAATTAGTTGTTGTTACTTCTATGATCGATAAATTAGCTAAAAAGAATATTATTCACGCTAACAAAGCAGCTAACTTAAAATCTAAATTAACAAAACACGTTAACGCACTTTAATTAGTTAATGTTTTTGAGATATATAACACTTAAGCTCTCCTTAACCGAGGGCTTTTTGTTGTTAAATGGCATCTGCAAAATAAGAGAAACTTTAGTTTTATGACCCAAATAAGAAATATCGCAATTATTGCACACGTTGACCACGGTAAAACTACATTGGTTGATAAAATTATGTACCACTGTCAACTTTTTCGTGACAACGAAAATACAGGAGACCTTATCCTTGACAATAACGATTTAGAACGTGAAAGAGGTATTACCATTACTTCTAAAAACGTTTCGGTTCAGTACAAAGGAACAAAAATTAACATTATCGATACTCCTGGTCACGCGGATTTCGGTGGTGAAGTAGAACGTGTATTGAATATGGCCGATGGTGTTTGCCTTTTGGTAGATGCTTTCGAAGGACCAATGCCACAAACTCGTTTCGTTTTGCAAAAAGCGATCGATTTAGGATTGAAACCTTGCGTTGTAATCAATAAAGTAGATAAAGAAAACTGTACTCCGGAAGAAGTGCACGAAAAAGTTTTCGACTTGATGTTTGAACTTGGAGCAACTGAGGATCAATTAGATTTTCCAGCGGTTTACGGTTCTGCAAAAAACAACTGGATGTCTGACGATTGGAGAAATCAAACTGATAACATTGAGCCATTATTAGACATGGTTATAGAGCATGTACCAGCTCCAAAAGTTTCAGAAGGAAATCCTCAAATGTTGATTACATCTTTAGATTTTTCAGCTTTTACAGGTCGTATCGCTATCGGTCGTTTGGAAAGAGGTGTTTTGAGAGAAGGAATGCCAATTTCTTTGGTAAAAAGAGACGGAAGTGTAACAAAATCAAGAATTAAAGAATTGCATACTTTTGAAGGTCTTGGACGTAAAAAAGTTACTGAAGTAATTGCTGGAGATATTTGTGCTGTTGTTGGAGTTGAAGGTTTTGAAATTGGAGATACCATTTCAGATCACGAAAACCCAGAAGGTTTGGCATCTATCGCAATTGATGAGCCAACAATGAGTATGTTGTTTACAATTAACGATTCTCCTTTCTTTGGTAAAGAAGGAAAATTCGTAACTTCTCGTCACATTCGTGAGCGTTTAACAAAAGAATTAGAGAAAAACTTGGCTATGAGGTTAGGTGAAACTGATTCTGCTGATAAATTCATGGTTTTTGGTCGTGGCGTATTACACTTGTCTGTTCTTATTGAAACAATGAGAAGAGAAGGGTATGAGTTACAAATTGGTCAGCCACAAGTTATCATCAAAGAAGTTGATGGTGTGAAATGTGAACCAATTGAAGAGTTAACAATCGATTTACCAGAAAATCTTTCAGGTAGAGCAGTAGAATTCGTTACTTTACGTAAAGGTGAAATGTTATCTATGGAAACTAAAGGTGACCGTATGGTTATCATTTTTAATATTCCTTCTCGTGGAATTATCGGTTTACGTAATCAATTATTAACAGCTACAGCTGGTGAGGCTATTATGGCACACCGTTTTATTGGATATCAACCATACAAAGGTGAGATTTCTGGACGTAACAAAGGTTCTTTAATTTCTATGGAAAAAGGAAAAGCAATTCCTTATTCTCTTGATAAATTACAAGATCGTGGTAAATTCTTCATTGAACCAAACTCTGAAATTTATGAAGGACAGGTAATCGGAGAAAACTCTCGTGCAGATGATATGTCTGTAAACGTAACTAAAGAGAAAAAACTTACAAACGTACGTTCTTCTGGAAATGATGATAAAGCAAGAATCATCCCTCCAATCATTTTCTCTCTTGAAGAAGCTTTAGAGTACATTCAAAAAGATGAGTATGTTGAGGTTACACCAAAATCTATTCGTTTAAGAAAAATTCATTTAAGCGAAACAGACAGAAAACGTTATAAAAACGATTAATTATTTAAATTTATAATAACAAAAAAGGAGCTTTTAAGCTCCTTTTTTGTTATTTAATACTTTCGAAATTTCGTTTTACAAAAGCAGTTAATTCTTCTCCTTTAAGTAAACCTTGTGCCAGTTTAGCCAGATCTAAAGCTTGTTTAACTAAGTTGTTTTTTGTTTCTTCATTGCTTTCGTTTAAAATTTTCGAAGCAATTTCAGAATTGGTATTTACAATTAAGTTGTACGAATCTGGGAAACTGCCAAACATGGAATTACCGCCCATTGCCTGCATTTCTTTCATACGGCGCATAAATTCTGGTTGCGTAATCATAAAAGGTTCCGCAGTGCTGTCTAAAGCTTCGGTTTGAATGTTGTAACTTTTATTTGCAATAGCAGTTTCAATAAACTCTTTCAATTGAGTTGTTTCAGTTTCACTTAATTTCGAGATAACTTCATCATCTTTCTTAATTAAATTATCGATAGAATCAGCATCAACACGAGAAAAAGTTACATCCTGATTGTCCATTTCTAATTTCTGAATCAAGTGTGAAACAATTGGTGAATCTAACAACAAAACTTCATACCCTTTTGCTTTTGCGTTGGCAATGTAGCTGTGTTGCGCATCTTTGTTTGATGTGTATAAAAGAACCGTTTTACCGTCTTTATTTGTTTGGTTGATTTTCGCTTTTTCTTTTAACTCTTCCCAAGTATAAAAAACATTGTCAACGGTTGGGTATAAAACGAAATCCTTCGATTTTTCGTAGAATTTATCTTCACTCAACATACCGTATTCCAAAACAATTTTAATATCGTTCCATTTTTGCTCAAAAGCAGCTCGGTCTTCGTTAAATAACGATTTCAGTTTATCGGCAACTTTTCTAGTAATGTAGTTTGATATTTTCTTTACATTTCCATCAGCTTGTAAATAAGAACGCGACACGTTTAACGGAATATCCGGCGAATCAATCACACCTTTCAACATCGTTAAAAATTCAGGAACTATTCCTTCCACATTATCGGTTACAAAAACCTGATTTTGATATAATTGAATTTTATCTTTTTGAATGCTTAAATCGCCCGATAATTTAGGGAAATAAAGAATTCCGGTTAAATTGAACGGATGATCTACATTTAAATGGATGTGAAACAAAGGATCATCGAACTGCATTGGATACAATTCGCGGTAGAAGTTTTTGTAATCTTCGTCTGATAAATCACTTGGTTTCTTTGTCCATGCCGGGTTTGGATTGTTGATAATTGCATCAACCACAACTTCATTATCGCCTTCTTTCTCCGTTTTAGTTCCGAATTTAATAGGAACAGGCATGAATTTGTTGTACTTGTTAAGTAATTCCTGAATTTTATGATTTTCTAAAAATTCGGTAGAATCATCGGCAATATGAAGGATAATTTCTGTTCCGCGATCGGTTTTGTTTGATGGTGCTAAAGTAAATTCCGGCGATCCGTCACATGTCCAATGCACAGCTGGCTCATCTTTGTACGATTTTGTAATGATTTCAACCTTACTTGCAACCATAAATGCCGAGTAAAATCCTAAACCAAAATGACCGATAATTCCTGAATCTTTAGCAGAATCTTTGTACTTATCTAAAAATTCTTCGGCTCCAGAAAAAGCTACTTGGTTGATGTATTTTTCAACTTCTTCGCCTGTCATACCCAATCCTTGGTCGATAATATGAAGCGTTTTGTTTTCTTTATCAATCTTCACTTCAATTTTAGGATTGCCATATTCTACAGCGGCTTCGCCAATTGATGTTAAATGCTTCAGCTTTAAAGTAGCATCGGTTGCATTACTTATTAATTCACGTAAAAAAATTTCGTGATCGCTGTATAAAAACTTTTTAATTAACGGAAAAATGTTTTCTACCGTTACGTTTATTTTACCTGAAGTCATATTTTTGTACTAATTTTTTTAAAGTTTATTTGTATTAAACCAGTCAAAATAGATACCAAACTAAAAAATATGACAAAAAGACATAAAAAAAACAGGGAAAATTAAATTCAGGCACAAATTTTGTTAATTTTGAAATATAAAATATATAATTATGAAAAAGGTCTTAGCAATAGGAATTTTATCGTTAGCAATGTTTTCGTGCAAAACATCTACGAACACTAAAAATGACGTTCCGACTCAAATTAAATTAAAAGGGGAGTGGACATTAACAAATGTAAAATATCCGTCAGGATACAAAGTAACATCTTTCAATGTTGCTGATGCAAAATGTTTTGAAGGCAGCCAGTGGAAATTTGTATCGAACAATAACACAGGTACAGTTACTTTAAACAACAATAGTGCTAATTGTCCGCAATATAATTCTAAAATTATATGGAACATTAAGCAAGATACATCTTTCAACTTAAAGTTTATTGGTGATGATAAAGCTAAACATGTAACAACAGGTTACAATTTAACGGCATCTAATATCACTGATAATACTTTTGAATTGATTGATAATTCTACAGAAGCTACTATTGTATATTCATTCGTAAAAAACAACAAATAGAAAAATAATTAAGTTATGAAAAAATTAAATGTATATGTATTAAATACTGCACTTTTAGCAGGATCTTTTTTAACAAGTTGTAATACGGTTAAAAATGCAAATAATACGCAGAAAGCTGCTGTGGTAGGTGCTACTGCAGGTGCCGTTTTAGGTGGTGTTTTAGGTAACAACGTTGGTAGTAAAAACAACAGTGCTTTAGGTGCTGTATTAGGTGGAGTTATTGGTGGTACTGCAGGTGCAATCATTGGCAAAAATATGGATAAGCAAGCACAACAAATTGAGACTGCTTTACCTGGTGCAACAGTTGAACGTGTAGGAGAAGGTATTAAAGTGGTATTAAACGAAAATACAGTGAACTTTAACTTTGATTCTGCTGAATTAACATCCACTGCAAAAGGCAATTTAGATAAAATAGCTAAAGTTTTAATTGATAACCCAAAAACTTTAATAACCATTTATGGTTATACAGATAGTGTTGGTAAAGATGAGTACAATATGAAATTGTCTCGTAGCCGTGCGAATGCTGTAAAGGCTTATATGGGATCAAAAGGTATTGGTGTAAAAAGAATTACTTCACAAGGAATGGGAGAAGCAGATCCAATTGCATCTAACGATACTAAAGAAGGACAAGCAAAAAACCGTCGTGTTGAATTTGGTATCATAGCAAATGAAGACATGGTAGAAGATGCAAGAAAAGAAGCAGCACGTTATTAATAAAAAGTGATTTTTTTATAATTAAAAGCAGAGTTATCATCATAACTCTGCTTTTTTTGTTATAAATACAACAATAATTCGTAGTTTTAGATCCGTTTTAAAAACAACATAAAAACCTAACTAATGGATAAAAACTTCTTTCAATTAAAAAAAATATCTACACGTTTAATTTTAGCAGCTATTTTATTATCTGGAAGCACTATTTCTGCTTCTAATATAATAATCAATAAAAGTTATAAAGTAAATACTGATTTACCAAAACCTCGATATCAAAACGGCTTTGGTACTTTTATGGTTGATTTTAAAAATTCTAATGTACCTGTTTCTGAATTTACTAATAATTTAAACGATTATTTTAATTTAAATAAATCCCACAAATTTGAATTGATTAATGAAAAACACGATTCGAAAACCGGTTTTACCAATTACAGCTACCAACATTTTTATAAAGATGTTAAAATAAACGGAGATATAATTTTTATACATTCAAAAGCAGAAAAAGTTAAATACATAAACGGGCAGGTTGTTAATATTAAAGAACTACCCGTTTCTCCAACAATAAGTCTTGAGAAAGTTAAGGCTGTTGCTTACGAAGATTTTGGGAGAAAAGAAAATGTAAAAGAAGGAGCCTTAGAAACATATGTTTTTAAGCAAGAAAATAAAGAACAAGGTTTAATTCTTAAACTTGTTAATAAAATTAACCTAACTGTACTTAATCCTCTAAAGAGTATCGATTACATTATTGATGCCAATACGGGGGAGTTAATATCGAAAAAGAATAAAATATACAAAGCAGACACTCCAAGTACTAGTACAACTTACTATCGTGGAAATAAAAGCATTACGGTTGATTCTTACACCGGAGGTTACAGACTAATGGACAATGTGAGGCAAATAAGAACGCTTAATGGTTCACAATTAGACGGTAATTTAAATGCGAACGGTATTTTTTCCGGATTTACAGAATACACAAATATCACAGCAAATTTTACATCAACAAATAGTAAGCCTGCAGTAGAAGTTCATTGGGCTATGAGACAGACGTATGACTACTATAAAAACATACACAACAGAACAAGTTTTGATGGAAACGGGCATTCTATAAATAATTATTATGATGCAGGAAATGTTTTGGGAACACATGAAAATGCTGCAGCTATGGATGAAGAGTTTGGTAATGATGTTTATAACGGAATGTTTTATGGTAGAGGAGGATTTCTTATGAATCCGTTGGTAAGCTTAGATATTGCAGGTCATGAGTTTTCACACATGGTAGTAAGTAGAAACGGCAGCGGCGGTTTAGATTACGAAAACGAATCGGGTGCTTTAAATGAATCATTTGCCGATATTTTTGGAACTGCAATAGAGTTTTATGTAAACGATAATCCTAATTGGACAATGGGTGAGGGTGTTTTTAAAAACAATGTTACACCAGATTATTTCAGAAGCATGAGCAATCCTAACGATACACCGGTTTCAGTAGGCGCACCAAATCAGCCAGATACTTATAAAGGTGATTATTGGCAAACTACTACAACCAACCCAAATGATTTCAATGATTATGGTGGTGTACATATTAACAGTGGTGTTGGTAATCATTGGTTTTATTTGTTAAGCGTGGGTGGAATGGGAATAAATGATTTAAATAACAACTATTATGTTAATCCAATAACCATTCAAAAGGCAGAGAAGATAGCTTATAGAGCATTAACAAATGGATTAACTCCAACTGCAACTTATCTGGATGCTTACAATGCTACCATAACTGCTGCGATTACTTTATACGGAGCAAATTCTAACGAATGGGAACAAGTTGTTAATGCTTGGTATGCTGTAGGAATTGGCGATGCACCCGCATCAACTAAAAATTACGAAATGCAATCTAAATTAAAAGTGTATCCAAATCCAACTACTGGAAATGAAGTTACAATTGAGTCTGAATTAGATGCTGTTACAACTGTTGAAATGTTCGATTTAGCAGGTAGAAAAGTTTTAGCACCTACATTGTTGCAAAACCGAACAACTATAAATGTTGCAGGTTACAAAACAGGAATGTACATTTTAAAATTCAAATCAAATCAAGGAGAATATTCTCATAAATTAATGATTAAGTAAATAAAATTTAATATTTTTAATACAAATAAAGGTTAACGCAATATCGTTAACCTTTTTAATTTTTATACAGATGGATTTTAATATAGCGTCAGATCACTGGGAAGTACTTGATTTACTAAAAGCAGTAACATCTTTAATTGTTGGTATGATATTAGGTGCCGAAAGGGAACTTAAAGATAAAGCGGCGGGTTTTAGAACCATTACATTAATTTGTTTGGGAAGTACTCTTTTTACACTTCTTTCGTACAAATTGGGCATGGGCGAATCTGAAGATGCTACACGTATTGCTTCGTATGTAGTAAGTGGAATTGGTTTTTTGGGTGCCGGAGTTATCTTTAAAGACGGTTTTTCAATAAATGGTTTAACTACAGCAAGTATTATTTGGATTGCCGCTGCTATTGGAATGAGTATTGGTTTCGGACAATTTTATATTGCTTTTACCTTTTTAGGTGCCAGCTTTGTAATTATTCATTTAGGCGGATACATCAATAAAAAACTACTTACCATGATTTCTTTGAAAAATATTGAATTACATATTGATAAACAAGACTATGCAAGCAGAAGTGAATTAGAAACAGATATAAATGCTTTTTGTAAAAGGATTGAATTACGCCAAATGGAAGAACATAATAACATAATAATTCTTCATTACGAGTGTAAAGTATATACTAAAAAAGTGCTTAATCTTGAAAATTATCTTGTGAACAACAAATACATCAACAGCTTTAAAATATAGTTATAATGTATTTGTAGGGTTAATTTTGCCCGAAAGCATCTGTTTTACTGTTTCGTTCCATTCATTGTTTAGAATACTTAAAACCATTGTGTCACGGCGAACACCGGTTTTAGGACAAATAGCATTACTGCGCAAAACACCATCAACAGAACAACCAATACTAAGTAGTGCATTTATACTGCGCAAATTTTCGGTATAAGCTCTAAATTCAACACGAACCATCTGCATTTTTTCAAAAGCAAATTCTAAAAGTAACCATTTACAGTGTTTGTTAACGCCAGTTCCCTGATGCTCTTTTCCGTACCAAGTATAACCCATTTGCAGTCTGTTACTGTCTAAAAAAATATCGCAGTAACGTGTGGCACCAACAAATTTTTGTTTCTTTTTATCGAAAACAGCAAATGTATATTCTTTTTGATCGATTCTTTTTTGAGTGGCAATTCCTATGTACTTGTTTAAGTTTTCGGGTGTATCGCATTTAACCATAGAATATTCCCATATTTCTGGTTCATTCAGTGTATATTCTAAAAGTTCTTCATAATGCTTTGCCGACAAAGGTTCAAGCCTTACAAAATCATTTTCCAGAATATAATCTTCGTTAAAATCGAAATTAATCATTAAACAGTACCGTGAATCTTATTGAATTATACTTTTAAAGAAAACCTTACAGTTATTGTCAAAATCGGTATCTTTTAAAAACGCTAACGCCATAGAGCTGATTTTTTCGTAATCTTCTTTTTCAAGCTGATCTTTAAAAATATCGTTATAAATGTTACTGATTATACCAAAAACACCTTTTAGTTCTTCGGGTTTTATCTCTTTATTTTTTGCAAATATAATCCTTAAAAAGTTAGCTGCAACATAGGCTGCAATTTCTACCGCAATGTTAACCGAAATTTCACCTTTTATACTTTTATGGTATAGAAGTGTTTCTAAATCTTTTTGAATTAAATTTTCTATGTTTGATGAATTCATATCTGTTTTAAGATAAAAAAAACCTGCTTTAAACAGGTTTTTAATTTATTAATGACAACTTTTATCGAGATGTTTTTTTACCGAACCACCTTCGCAGGTTGGAATTTTGTCAAAATCATATAGCTTTTTAACTGTTTCACCGTCTACTGTTGTGGTGTATGTAATTTCTTCGCGGGTTGTATAACCGTCACCATCATCGTCTAAATCTAAAAAGTTTGGTTTGCCGTCACCGTCTGTATCATCATCCCATAAATCACCGTTTCCGTTTACATCTTCGTATTTATCCAAAATACCATCGTTATCATGATCAGCATCTTTTTTGGCGATCAATGTTATATCGAAAATTATTGGAGAATAAGCACTAATAGATCCTGACGGAGAACTGAAATACCCTAATCCCGATGGAATAAATACCAAGACACGACCTGGGTTTTCGTAAGTATAAGTACCATCTCCATTATCAGTTACGCTTGTGGCGGTTTTAATTTTCTCAAGAATTTGTCGGTAACCTGCAATCGTTTCTGTGTAAGTTGAATAGGCTGGATAGGCACTCCAATATCCGAACTGGTATTTATCAAAAACACTTTTATCTAAATTGTAACCTGTGTACGATGTAAAAGCATTATCGTGAATCATTGGTGTTTCGCCACCGCCTTCGTTCAAAATTAAATAGTAGATTTTATATTCTACAGGATCATTCTGTTTTTGTAAACCTTGTGTTCCAGTAAAGTACGGTAGATTTTTTACGGTCATAGATTGCAGCGGATAATCTGTTTGTTTCCAAATTGAATTATCAGCTTCAGACGCAACAGTTTCAAAACTTACACCATCTTCTAAAACCTCAACGCTGTTAGTCTTTAAGAAAGTTTCAATTTCCTTAATATTGTCATTAAAAACTTCCTGTCTGTCACGATCAACTACTTTGGCAGTATTATCGTCTGGATTACAGTTCCATAGTAATAAAGAACTCGTGCAAATTACAGCCGATATAAAAAATCTTTTCATTTAACTTAAATTAATGGTGCAAGATACAATTTTCATTTATTTTTGTTTAAAAATTAACCCAAAATTATAATATAAACATGCGTGTAGATAAATATTTGTGGTGTATCAGAATTTTTAAAACGCGAAGTATTGCAACCGAAGCTGTTAAAAAAGGACATGTTTCTGTGAACAATCAGCAGGCAAAAGCGTCTAGAGATGTGTTTGCGGGCGATAAAATTCAGGTTCGGAAAGATCAAATAAATTATCAGTATTCGGTTTTGGATATTCCGCAGAATAGAGTAGGAGCCAAGTTGGTTGATATGTACCGAAAAGACGAAACGCCGGCTGAAGCTTTTGAGCATTTGGAACTTTTAAAGCTGGCTAAGGAACATTATAGATTAAAAGGCGATGGAAGACCAACCAAAAAAGACCGAAGAGAGATAGACGGATATTTAGATGATGATACCTATTTTGAAGAATTAAATAATGAAACTAAATAAAGAATATTGGACAGAGCGTTACACCCAAAATAACATTCCGTGGGATGCCGGTGTAATTACAACACCTATTAAAGAATATATTGATCAGTTGACTAATAAGGATTTGAAAATTTTAATTCCCGGTGTTGGTAATGGTCACGAGTTAAATTACCTGTACACCAACGGATTTAAAAATGTTTATGGTTTAGATATTTCTGAAGAACCTATTGCAAATTTTAAAAGCAATAATCCCGATTTTCCTGAAGATCAGTTAATAGTTGGCGATTTCTTTAAACATGATAATCAATACGATTTAATAATTGAACAAACATTTTTTTGCGCCTTAAATACAGAATTAAGACCTTTGTATGTAGCTAAAATGCACAATTTGTTAAAAGAAAATGGTAAATTGGCTGGAGTTTTATTTTCATTCCCGCTAACAGAACAAGGTCCGCCATTTGGTGGAAGTGTAGAAGAATATCAGGAATTATTTTCAGAAAAGTTCTTATTTAAAACATTAGAATCCTGTTACAATTCAATAAAACCAAGAGAAAACAACGAACTGTTTATTATATTCCATAAGAAATGACACAAAATATTATACTAACACAGCAGCAGATACAGCAAATAACCAAACGCATTGCATATCAGATTTACGAAACTTTTGTAGATGAAACCGAAATTGTGATTGCAGGTATTGCAAACAGCGGTTATACTTTTGCACAGAAAATAAGCGATGAGGTTTCTAAAATTTCAGATATAAAAGTTGTTTTGGGAAAAGTTGAGGTAAACAAACAAAATCCATTACAGGAAATTAAAACCGATTTATCAAAAGCCGATTACGAGAACAAAGCAATTGTTTTGGTTGATGATGTAATGAATTCTGGCGCTACATTGGTTTATGGCGTTAAATACTTTTTAGAAGTACCATTGAAAAAGTTTAAAACAGCCGTTTTGATTGATAGAAGCCACAAGAAATATCCGGTAAAAGCTGATTTTAAAGGGATATCTTTATCAACATCAAGTTTAGAACACATTCAGGTTGTCTTTAACGAAAACGAAGAATATGCTTATTTAAGCTAACAAAAAACCTCAAACATTTGTTTGAGGTTTTTTTGTTTATTTTGTTTCATAAATTACTTCAACCCAACCGGTTTTAATGCCGTTTAAAGATTCAAAGCTATAAAAGTAAGTTCCTGATGGTAAAACACTACCGTTGCTCGCTTGCCCGTGCCATTGGTTTGTGTAGCTTTCACCGTAACTATAAACTAATGATCCTAGCCTGTTGTAAATACTTAGTTTTGAAACTACGTGTGGTGTTAAGTCCCATGAGTCGTTTAAGCCATCTCCGTTTGGCGAGATTCCTCTTGGTACTAAGCAATGGTTATTATAAACGGTAAACTGCGTTTCGTAGGTACATTTATTAAAATCAGGATATTCTTCATCTACAAATAAACTGTTGCCATAAATATATATGGTTTGTTTGCCGTAAATAATTGCTTCAGGACCATAGGCACTTAAACGCTTTCCTTGTCCGTTAGGTTTGGTAAAATAATTGTAACCTAGTGGTAGTGGAGTTAAAATATAGGGTTCACATTCAAAATTATATTTGTCGGTAAAGGTTATTCGTTCTTTAGAATTAAGATGTAATTCTGAAATTATGAAACAATCTCTATCGTCTTCAATTCTAACATGAATAATTTCGTTTGTGCCAAATGGTACACTATAATTTGTTGGTTGTGAAATTATATTTGTTTTATTTATGGCATCGTTTCTTGTAGTATGATAACTAAATTCATAAATAATTTGAGTTTCATAATCAGTAAGATAATCTTCAGATTTTGTTAAATCGTAAACCAAACTATTAGCTGTTGGAGTAGCACAAAATTCCGAATATTCTATGATTTTTGGAGGGAAATTTAATAAAACTCTTAATTTTATAGGTACAATAATTGGGCATTTGTCATTAATTGAAATGCGTAAATAAATTGTTTTAGTTGCACTTAGGTAATTTGTAATGTTTTTAATGTTTCTATTATTGTTTGCTATAGCATCCTCTTCATTTTCATAGAATTTATAATCAATAGCGGCAGTATTTAGATTGTTAATTTGATTTTCTATATCGGTCAAATCAAAATATTCGTCTTTTGTATAATCAAAATCACAAATTTCAAGCATTAAATCGTTTTCTGGTAATTTGGCAACTTCGTTAACAATAAAAGTTATTTCGGTAACACGTGCCAATAAACCATTTGCACGTTTAAATCGGGCGTATATGGTTTTAGGGCTATCGGTTATCGAAACATCAAAAGGTGTTGAAAGTGAGTTTGTAGCAAACAGACTATTAGCATCGGCTTCATATTCAAAAAAATCAATGGTAAATGTTTGATTTATATTGTTAATTTCGTCTCTAATCTGATCTAAATCAAACGATTCTTTACCGTTTTTATCTTCGTCACAAACTTCGTATATTTTCCCAATAACACTACAATTTAAAACAGCATCACCACCAAAAGATAAATCATAACTAACAACAGAACTTTCCCAATGATCTACTGCAATTAAAATTCCGTCACCCGGAACTACATCATACCAACGAACCATACCCGGAACAACTGCCGTAGCTGGTGGTGCTGCACCTGCTGTTTCGCAAAGTTGTGTTGGTTCTAACATTGATAAACCTATATCTGCTGTAGTAATGCCTAAAATGGTGTTTTGTGAACCGCGGTCACTTGGTCCTAAATTCGATAAGTTTGGGTTTAACCACGATGCAAAATCAAAATCTACCATTGCATTTGGACTTACCTCAAACGTAAAGGTTGATCCCGATTCTATTTCTACATAGTAAAGTGTAATAGCAGTTGATAGCGGTAACGTACTGCATGAAGTATACAAATTATTATAAATATTTGTAGTAGGAGTGGTTCCTTGAACGGTTTGTCCGGAACATAGATTAATTATATGTGAAGGATTTATGTTTTGACTATAGCTAAAATTGAAAGCCATAAGTAATAAAACAGTAATAATATATTTCATATAATGATTTTTACAATTATAAATATAAACTAAAATAACAATAAATTAATTGTTATTTTGAACTATTGATGAAATTTCCAAGCATATGTCATCAACTTCTCTATTGTTAATATCTATTTTGTATTTAGAAAAATTATAAAAATAACTGCGTTCAAACACATGTTGACCTACAAAAGAATTTAAATTATCAATATTTTGTAGTAAAGGTCTATCAGAATTTTGCTTTAAGCGGCTCACTAAAGTTTGAATACTTGCTTTTAAATAGAACGATATCACATTTTTATCTTGTAAGCGCAAATGATTATTAGCATAACATGGCGTACCGCCACCTAAACTAATTATTAAAGATTTGTTTTCTTTTAATAAATGATTTAACCAAATGTTTTCCTTCTTTCTAAAATAGATTTCACCCTTTAGCTTAAAAATTTCCGCTATCTTTAAACTTTCTTTTTGTTCTATAAATTCGTCTAAATCTATAAAATCTATATTTAAATTTTGGTTAAGTTTCTTACCAACGGTTGTTTTGCCGCTTCCCATATATCCAACCAAAATAATTTTTTTCATAGGTAAATTAGTGTTTGTTAGTTGATTAAGTTAATGCTTGTAAAAAACATTAAAATTATATAAAATATATCATTAAAAAATTAAAAAAGTGTGTTATATTTGCACCCGCAATTACGTTAGTAATTAAGACTCGATAGCTCAGTTGGTAGAGCACAACACTTTTAATGTTGGGGTCCTGGGTTCGAGCCCCAGTCGGGTCACATAGTAAAGGCTGTGTGGAGGAATTGGTAGACTCGCCATCTTGAGGGGGTGGTGTCATCAAGACGTGTCAGTTCGAATCTGATTACAGTCACTTTTTAAAATATTGATATTATTGACTCGATAGCTCAGTTGGTAGAGCACAACACTTTTAATGTTGGGGTCCTGGGTTCGAGCCCCAGTCGGGTCACTTTTATATCAATTAAATTACATAAGTCATTTGACTCGATAGCTCAGTTGGTAGAGCACAACACTTTTAATGTTGGGGTCCTGGGTTCGAGCCCCAGTCGGGTCACTTTTTCTTCTCTTTTAATAAATCACTTTATTATTTCAAATTTCCCATTTAATTGACTATATTTAGTTTAGAAAAAAATAAAATATGTTGGTTAAAGTTTTTGGTAGTGCCGTTTTTGGGATCGATGCCACTACAATTACTATTGAAGTAAATATTGATAAAGGAATTGGCTACCATTTGGTTGGTTTGCCGGATAATGCCGTAAAAGAATCAAGTTACCGCATTGCAGCTGCGTTGGCGAATATTGGCTATAATCTTCCGGGTAAAAAAATCACTATAAACATGGCACCAGCCGATTTGCGTAAAGAAGGATCTGCTTATGATTTACCTTTGGCAATTGGCATTTTGGCTGCGTCGGGACAGTTAAAGAAAGATGATTTTTCTAATTGTATGATCATGGGCGAATTGTCGTTAGATGGATCGGTTCAACCCATAAAAGGAGCTTTACCAATAGCGATTCAAGCGAAAGCTGATGGATTTACCGAAATATTTCTACCTAAAGAAAATGTTCAGGAAGCAGCGATTGTGCACGGACTGAATGTGTATGCTGTTGAAAATATTGCAGATTTAATCAATCATTTCGAAGGGAAAACCGTACTGAAAACAGTCGAACTTCAAGAAGATGATTTATTTGATGTAGCCAATGATTTTTCGTTATTAGATTTTGCCGAAGTAAAAGGGCAGGAGAATATTAAGCGTGCACTAGAAATTGCAGCGGCAGGTGGACATAATATTTTACTCATAGGTCCGCCCGGTTCTGGTAAAACCATGCTGGCTAAAAGATTGCCGAGTATCCTTCCGCCAATGACGGTTGAAGAATCTTTAGAAACTACAAAAATTCACAGTGTTGTTGGTAAGGTTCAAAATGTGGGGTTGATAAAGAAACGCCCTTTTCGCGCGCCACATCATACTGCATCAAGTGTTTCCCTTGTTGGTGGCGGTAGTTATCCGCAACCGGGTGAAATTTCTCTGGCACACAACGGCGTATTGTTTTTAGACGAATTGCCGGAGTTTAAGCGTGAAGTGTTAGAAGTAATGCGTCAACCGTTAGAAGATCGCGAAGTAACTATTTCTCGTGCAAAATTCACGGTTTCGTATCCTTCGTCTTTTATGTTGGTGGCAAGTATGAACCCAAGTCCCAGTGGATATTTCATGAACGATAAAGGATTAAGTCAGTCATCATCAATGGAAATGAATCGGTATCTGAACAAAATTTCGGGTCCTTTATTGGATCGTATCGACCTTCATATAGAAGTAAACCCTGTTCCGTTTGAAAAGTTGGCTGATAAATCAACAGCCGAAAAAAGCGATGCTATAAGAAACCGTGTCATCCACGCAAGATCGCTTCAATCACAAAGGTTTAAGGAGTATCATGGCATTCATTACAACGCACAAATGCCTACAAAACTGATTACTATTTTTTGCGAGCTTGATGAAACTTCATTAAATCTACTACAAAATGCCATGGAAAAACTGAATTTATCTGCTCGTGCATACGATCGAATTTTAAAGGTTGCACGAACAATTGCCGACCTGGAAACTGCTGAAAAAATAAAACCCCAGCATATTGCCGAGGCTATTCAGTACCGAAGTTTAGACCGCGATTTGTGGACAAACAATTAAGCGTTTTGTTCAGCTATATGTGTGTACAAACTGTAGGCAACTATGTAGTTTAAAGGCAGAGTTAACACGATTCCGATTCCGAAAAATAAAATCCCAATAAACGACAAAAGATAGGTAAATACGATGAATGCAAATAAAAATCCCGGTTTTTGATTGACCGTTTGTATACTGAAATTCACACTTTTTCTAATGTTGAAATTGCTTATGTAAATGCTTGGAACGGCAAAATAAGTTAAAAGTTGTATCAGCAGACTAATGCCTAAACCAACCAAGCCAAAACCGGCAAGTTCCAAATAATAAGATATTGCGGTAGTTATAATTTGAATAAGGATGATTACATTCAATGCTTTTAGTCCCTGTTTACTAAAAATAGTTGTAAAGGCACTGCCTAAATCGGCATAAGGCTGTACGCTTACTTTTTTTATCATACCGTAAATTCCGCCAAAAAAATAATGCAGAACTATACTTGCCACCATGTTTACAATCATAATTTCGGTTGCATTTGCAGCAATAAATTCTTCGGCAATTGTTTGGTTAGAAAGTTTTATAAACTCTTCGGGCGATCCTATTAACGAAATCAATCCAACCATATAAATAAATGAAACAATTATAAACGTAAGAAAAATATACAAACCAGCCGTAACTGATACTTTTTTGGCAAGGGAAATTATTTGTTCTGATAATTTCAGCTGATCGATTTCGTAACTCATATAAAAATAAAATGCCTCGCAAAAGTACGAAGCATTTTTTTAATTGATGGTTATTTAATAGCGAATACTGTTATATATTGTTTCAATATCGCCTTGGTTGATATCTCCTGTGTTATATCCTTTCATAAACCAGGCTTTACGCTCTGCCGATGTTCCGTGGGTAAAAGTTTCGGGTTGAACGTGACCTTGCATTTTACTCTGAATGGCATCATCACCAACAGCTTGTGCGGCACTAATAGCTTCATCAATATCGCCGGCATCCAATTTTTCGTTGTTACGGCTTGCCCAAACGCCTGCATAAAAATCTGCCTGTAATTCTTGTGCAACTGAATATTTATTTGCAGCGGCTTTGCTTTTTCCTTGTTGTGCTTGTTGTACTTTTCTATTAGTACCTGTTAAATTTTGTATGTGATGTCCAACTTCATGAGCAATTACGTAGGCAATGGCAAAATCACCACCTTTAGCTCCAAAACGCGTACGTAATTCTTCAAAAAAGCGTAAATCCATATAGACTGTATTATCCGCAGGACAATAAAATGGACCTGATGCTGATGTTGCTGAACCACAAGAAGTATTCACTCCATCATCAAACAAAACCATTGTAGGTTCTTGATATTGTTGACCGTTTTCCTGAAAAATAGCTTCCCAAGTACGGTTATTGTACACTAGATTAGCTCTTGAAAATTCACCTAATTCTTCTTCTTCGGCAGAAAGTTCTCTTGTTTGTACTTGCTCGGTCTGTTGTGTACCTTGTGTTTGATTTAAAACAGTACCTATTACCTGACCGGTTTCTCCGCCAAACATAGTTAGTAATAAAGCAATAACACCAATAATTCCACCACCAACAACAGCTTTACCACCGCCCGACATTCCGCGACGATCTTCAAAATTCCCACCTGTTTCTTTACTCCATTTCATATCTTTAAATTCTAAATTTTTAATCTAATATACTATTTTTCTACATTTTTCCAAATAATATCATCGGGAACCGGAGCAATAATTTTTATTTCTTCTTTGGTAACGGGGTGGTTTAATACCAATTTTCGAGCGTGCAGATGAATTCCGCCGTTTGGATTGCTTCGATCGAAACCATACTTTAAATCACCTTTAATTGGACAACCAATGGCAGTTAACTGACAACGAATCTGGTGATGACGACCCGTATGCAGATTGATTTCCAATGCAAAATAAGAATTCAATTTTTGAATGATCTTATAATCTAGAACCGCTTGTTTGCTGTCTTTTACTTCTTTTAAATGCGCTTTTGATGTATTGTTTTTTGGATTTCGAGTTAGGTAGTGAATCAGCGTATCGCTCTCTTTTGGCGGCTGATTTTTTACAACTGCCCAATAGGTTTTCTGCGTTTCACGATTTTTAAATAAATCGTTCAGTCGTGTTAATGCCTTCGATGTCTTTGCAAACAGCACAATTCCTGTTGTTGGTCTGTCTAATCGATGAACCACACCCAAAAAAACCGCGCCCGGTTTGCTGTATTTATCCTTTATATATTCTTTTACAACATCACTTAAAGGTTTATCACCCGTTTCATCGCCCTGAACAATATCGCCCACACGCTTATTTACCACAATTATATGGTTGTCTTCGTATAAAACTTGTAAATTTTCTTTTGTTGAATAGATTTTCATAATATTAAAAGAGGTTGTCTAAAAAGCTCTGTATGTCATTCCGGACTTGATCCGGAATCTCATTATTGTAATTTACAAAGAGATGAGAAGCTCAATCAAGTTCAGCTTGACAATAGATGTTTTTAGACAACCTTGTTGTTTTAGCTATAAATATAAATTAATACTGCTCTGTTGTATTAGGAAAATCTTTTGATTTTACATCATCAACATACTGACCGATAGCTTTTGTCATGTCTTCGTACAGATTCATGTATCGTCTTAAAAATTTCGGACTGAATTCATGCGTCATTCCAATCATATCGTGCACAACCAAAACCTGACCGTCAACGCCGCCACCTGCACCAATTCCAATAATCGGGATCGATACTTCTTGTGCGACTCTTGTAGCTAAAGCAGCTGGGATTTTCTCTAAAACAATGGCAAAACATCCAATTTTTTCTAGCATTTTAGCATCTTCAATCAGTTTTTCAGCTTCAGCTTCTTCTTTTGCTCTAACCGTGTATGTTCCGAATTTATAGATCGATTGTGGTGTTAAGCCCAAATGTCCCATAACCGGAACGCCGGCACCCAAAATCTTTTTAATACCTTCTTTAATTTCTTTACCACCTTCTAATTTCAAGGCATGTGCACCACTTTCTTTCATTACGCGAATAGCAGATTCCAATGCTTTTTTAGAATCAGACTGGTAGGTTCCAAAAGGTAAATCAACCACTACCAATGCACGATCTACACCACGCACCACGCACGATGCATGGTAAATCATCTGGTCTAAAGTTATAGGTAAAGTAGTTTCGTGACCCGCCATTACATTGCTGGCAGAATCGCCCACCAAAATTACGTCAACACCGGCAGAATCTACAATTTTAGCCATCGTGTAATCGTAAGCGGTAAGCATAGAGATTTTTTCTCCGTTTTGTTTCATATCAAAAAGCGACTTGGTAGTCACTATTTTATAATCTTTTTTTGCAACAGACATACTGTAATAATTGTTGTTTAGTTGTGGTAAAATTAGATAAAAAGTTTAAGAAAATAATGGTTAGCTGTTATTTCTTGCTTTTTTCGTTTAAATACTGAAGTTCAAATTGTGTTTATTGTAAGTTTCTACTTTAACAATAATAATGAGCCGTTACTTTAAAAAGGCGGTCATTTTTAAATTGAAACTCGTACGTCATGTAATCGTTACTGATATAATACGAATTTGTAAGCGGATTTATAGAGGAGATTAATCCCATACCAGCTTTTAGAAATTCGGTAGGAGTTGTAGCGCTGTTTAAATAGCTGTTTTTAATTTTAAAACCGTTGGTATTTACCATTTCCATAGATCGTATGTGATAGGTTTTGTTCACATCGTGCCCAATACATTCTACCGAACCAAAAAACACGTTGGTTTCATAATCGCCCAAACCACAATCGTCTAAATTGGTGTATTGATCTTTAATCTTTCCTAAATTAGTTTCCAAAAACGATTTCTTAAATCCTTTTTCAGGTTCTACTTCGTTATTCAATGTAAAGCCAAACTGCTTTTCCTTCTGTAATTTAATCGGAAGGTTAAAATTGTCTTTCGGAATATTTTTTATAACATCGGCTTGTAGTAAACAAATCTCGGCAACATCTTGTTGATTATTGTTCGATGCAAATTCGGCATACAAACGCAAAGCCGTTTCGTTTTCTTCAGGATTGCTGTTCCAACCCAATTCTAAAATACGTTCGGCAAATTTCTTTTGATCTTCTAAAGTTTCGGCTTTTTTGTATTCGTTCTTTAAAGCATTTAAATCTGGTCGTTTACCAACATATTTTACAGGAATATATCCTTTTTTATCATCAATTTGAACCGGAATCCAAGCTTCGGCATTGTACGGATAGTAATAAATTGAGACAGGTGTTCCGTTCAACAGATTTCCTACGGCTGCAGACGAACTGTTAGGTAATTCGCGAATTTTAAGGCTTGCAACCGTTGTAAATAAATGTGGCGATCCGTAATAACCATCGTTTTCTATAATTATTGCTGGCGATTTTTCGTAATCGTCGCTGGCATTTAAACGGTCTTTTACATTGTAAGTATCGGTAATGTAAATGGTTTCGGTATGTGGTGTATAGATTTTATAAACATATTTATCCTGGAGAAATTCATACGAATCTATTTGTGCACCACGCAGAAAAATACCCACAGCTTTTGATCCTTTTTCGTTGTTGAATGCAACGGTGGGAGTTACCACATATAAACGAGGTAATGGTTTGACAGGATGTTTAGGCTGTGCCCAGAATTGAGTTGTTGAAAGTAAAACAAATAAAAGTGCCTTTTTCATTGATAAAATGCATTAACAGTCGGCCATATTAACGGCAATTGCCAAACCACCTTCTGATGTTTCTTTGTATTTGTTGTTCATATCTTGCGCAGTTCGCCACATGGTATTCACAACTTTATCTAACGGAACTTTTACGTTTTTAGGATCGGTATCTAATGCCAGTTCGGCTGCATTAATCGCTTTAATGGCTCCCATGGTGTTGCGTTCAATACACGGAATCTGTACCAAACCGCCAATTGGGTCGCACGTTAAACCTAAATGATGTTCCATGGCAATTTCGGCAGCAACGGTAACCTGTTCGGGTGTTCCGCCCATTAATTCGCACAATGCCGCAGCAGCCATTGCAGACGATACGCCAATTTCGGCCTGACAACCGCCCATTGCAGCAGAAATAGTTGCTCCTTTTTTAAAGATCGAACCAATTTCGCCGGCAACCATTAAAAACTGTTTAATTTCTTTATCGCCCGCTTTATGGTTTTCAATAGTTAAGTAATACATTAAAACGGCAGGTATTACGCCTGCGCTTCCGTTGGTTGGAGCAGTAACCACACGACCTAACGATGCATTAACTTCGTTTACAGATAATGCAAAACAGCTAACCCATTTTAAAATCTGACGGAAATAAACTTTTGTTTTGCGAATGGTTTGCAGCCATTCCTGCGGATTGTTATAAGGTAAATCGCCTTTTAATTTCTGATAGGTATCGTAAGCACGTCGACGAACATTCAATCCGCCCGGAAGTGTTCCTTCGGTGTGGCAGCCAATATAGATACACTCTAACATGGTGTTCCATATACGCATTAATTCATGATCGATTTCTTTAGGAGATCTTAACGATAATTCGTTTTCGTAAACTAATTCCGATATCGATTTGTTTTCTTGTTTGCAGAAAGTCAAAAGCTCATCGGCTTTATCAATAGGAAAAGGAAAAGTCGCTTTAATTTCGTCTTTTTCTGAACTTTCTGCCGATTCTTCTTTTACAACGAATCCGCCACCAATAGAGTAGAAGGTTGATACATATTCGCCACCCTGATAAAATGCCGTGAACGTTAAACCGTTGGCATGAAAAGGTAAAAAGTTTTTGTTGAAAACAATGTTTTCGCTTGGGTTAAACTGTATTTGAACAGCATTTCCTAAGTTTAAGGTATTTGTTTGTTTGATTTGATCGATAATTCCGGAAATATCATCAACAGGAACATATTCAGGATCGGCACCGCTTAAACCCAGCATTACTGCTAAATCGGTAGCATGACCAATTCCGGTTAACGAAAGCGATCCGTATAAATCAACAGAAACACGTTCTGTTTTATCAAAAATATTCAACTCTTTTAATTCGGCAATAAAGCGTTCTGCGGCTCTCCAAGGTCCTAGTGTGTGGGAACTAGATGGGCCAACGCCAATTTTTAACATATCAAAAACCGAAATACATTCCATAAAAATCAAACAATTAATAAAGCGAAGATAGGCAAAAATAAACGGAAGTTTTTTAAAATTTTGTTAGATATGACAAATGTTTGCAACGGATACTTTTTGACATTATTGTTGATTAATTATAGATCGATTTCTGACAGTATGTCATTTTATTCTGACGGTTTCTGACATTTTTTTATACTTTTTAAGTTAGGCACAACAATTGACTAATAGAATCCGTGAACAAATCACAAAAACAATAAATACAAAATAAAAAGATATAAAATATGAGTAAGATAATTGGAATTGACTTAGGAACTACGAACTCTTGTGTTGCTGTAATGGAAGGTAACGAAGCTGTGGTTATTCCAAATGCAGAAGGTAAAAGAACAACGCCGTCTGTGATTGCCTTTGTAGAAGGTGGCGAAATTAAAGTAGGTGATCCTGCAAAACGTCAGGCAGTAACAAACCCTACAAAAACCATAGCGTCTATTAAGCGTTTTATGGGTGAGAAATTTTCTGAAGTTCAGAAAGAATTAACTCACACTGCTTACAAAGTAGTTAAAGGTGATAACGATACACCACGTGTTGATATTGACGGTCGTTTGTACACTCCGCAAGAATTATCGGCAATGACACTTCAAAAAATGAAGAAAACTGCCGAAGATTATTTAGGACAAACAGTTACACAAGCAGTTATCACGGTTCCTGCATATTTTAACGATGCACAACGTCAGGCTACTAAAGAAGCTGGTCAAATTGCTGGTTTAGAAGTTATGCGTATTATCAACGAGCCTACTGCTGCTGCATTGGCTTACGGTTTAGATAAAGGCGGACAAGACAAGAAAATTGCTGTTTACGATTTAGGTGGTGGTACATTTGATATCTCGATCTTGGAATTAGGTGACGGAGTTTTTGAAGTATTGTCTACAAACGGAGATACACATTTAGGAGGTGACGATTTTGACCAAGTAATCATTAACTGGTTAGCAAACGAATTTAATAGTGCAGAAGGTGTAGATTTACGTCAGGATCCAATGGCATTACAACGTTTAAAAGAAGCTGCAGAGAAAGCGAAGATCGAATTATCATCATCAGCTCAAACGGAGATCAACTTGCCGTATGTAACAGCTACAGCTACAGGACCAAAACACTTGGTACAAACATTAACTCGTGCAAAATTCGAGCAATTAGCAGACGAATTGGTACGTCGTTCAATGGAACCATGTAAAAAAGCTTTAAACGATGCAAGTTTATCAATCTCTGATATCGATGAGGTAATCTTGGTAGGTGGATCAACACGTATTCCGGTAATTCAGGAACAAGTAGAGAAATTCTTCGGTAAAAAACCATCAAAAGGAGTAAATCCTGACGAAGTTGTTGCTTTAGGAGCTGCAATTCAAGGTGGCGTTTTAACGGGCGATGTTAAAGACGTATTGTTGTTAGACGTTACACCTTTATCATTAGGAATTGAAACTATGGGTGGTGTTTTCACAAAGTTAATCGAATCGAATACAACCATTCCTACAAAAAAATCGCAAGTGTTTTCTACGGCTGTAGATAACCAGCCATCGGTAGAAATTCACGTATTGCAAGGTGAGCGCCCAATGGCAAACGATAACAAAACAATTGGTCGTTTCCATTTAGACGGTTTACCACCAGCACAACGCGGTGTGCCACAAATCGAAGTTACTTTTGATATTGATGCAAACGGTATCATTAAAGTATCGGCAACCGATAAAGGAACAGGAAAATCGCACGATATCCGTATCGAAGCTTCTTCAGGGTTAACTCCGGAAGAAATCGAAAAAATGAAGAAAGAAGCTGAAGCTAATGCTGAAGCAGATAATAAATTGAAAGAAACTGCCGATAAATTAAACGAGGCAGACGGAATGGTTTTCCAAACCGAAAAACAATTGAAAGAGTTTGGCGATAAATTGTCAGACGCTAACAAATCGAACATTGAAGGTGCATTGGAAGAATTGAAAAAAGCATACGAAACTCGTGACGTAGCTACAATTCAACCGGCTTTGGATAAAATCAACGAAGCTTGGAAAGCAGCATCGGAAGAAATGTACAAAGCACAAGACGGTCAGCAAGGTGGTGCGCAACAAGCACAACCAACGCAAGACGGTGGCGATGCTACACAAGATGTAGATTACGAAGAAGTAAAGTAATAGATTTTTTCATAAATGCGAAAAACCTCAAACATTTCTGTTTGAGGTTTTTTGTTTATATTTAGGTTTTAAAAAAAATTATATGAGGGTGTTAATTGTGTTGGTTTCATCTTTACTATTTAGTTGCGATAAAAAACAGAATGATAAATTAATTAATATTATTATTGATGATTTTGAACAGATTAATAATTCAAAAAAGATTTCAATTGTTATTGAAAAAGATACAGTAAAAAATCTAATATATTTTAATATGGGTAATACAGATGTTTATTATGATAAATTATACTACAAAGCTTCGTATAGAGGTTTTAATATTCATATATTAAATAATTCCCAAGATTCTATCACATCGCTTTTCAATAAGCTTAATCTAAATATTATACAACCCAAAAAGGTTCTTTTTAATGCTGTTGAAACAGATGGATATATTGAAACGGAATCGTATTTTTATGAATTAAACGATTCAATGGTAGTTAAAAGAATGAAATTTAATGAGCATGGTAATAAAGTTAGTGAGAAAGATATCAATTTAAAATACAGATAAAAAGTAAACAAAAAAAATCCGACCATTGGTCGGATTTTTTAACGCACTAATAAACTAAGATAAAAGGTTTATCGTATACGATCTGCAGATTTCACAAGATCTTCGTCCTTCTTTATGGCTTTGTTGGCTAATACCAGCAAAATGATAGATCCGATAGGAAGAAACATCCCAATACCCTTCTCTGAAACCAAAGTTTCTCCAGATAAATTTAGCGATTGATACACAAATAATCCTAGTAATATAAAGTTCAATATCATGTTCAACCTGTTATAAACAAATTGAGTTTGTCTTTTTTTGTAAGAGAAAATCGAAATAATACTTAAAGCTGCACTCGCACCAAACATTAGTGTGTATAAGGTACTTTGCCCAACGCGAAAATCTATCCCATTTGCATCTTTCCATAAAGGAAAAACTAAAGATAAAACGCCTGCAATAATAAATGCCAATGCTAAATAAACCGATTGTATTCTCTGAATCATTACTATTTATTTGATTACAAAAGTAACACTAAATTTCATTAAAAAACATTGATATTTAAAAAAAAATTGTAATATTGCATTAGAAAATCGTAACTTCTTCATTGTTCGAGCTTTCTATCCTTAACAGATATCCTTCTCTTAAGAAAAATCACAATAATAATACTAACAACAACGTCATAATTTATGTTTGACAAAAATGTGTTAAAGGGTATGAAGTTGCCCGAACTTAAAGAAATAGCTAAAAAAGTAGGCGTTGAAAAGTTGAATCTTAAAAAAGAGGAACTTATTGAGGCAGTTTTAAAAATTCAAGAAGAATTTCAGAAAAGCGAGCCTAAAGCAGAAACACCTGTTAAAGAAGCATCTGCGGTAACGAATGAATCTGCTGAAAAGAAAGAAAAAAGAAAACGCATTCACAATGCACCTGAAGAGCAAACAGAAGAACCTTCTTTAGCTGAAAAACCGCAGCCTGTTGCAGAAGAAGAAATTAAAACTGCAGCTCCTCAAAATTCTTCTGCCGAAAAGCAACGCAAACCTCAGAATAAAAATCAAAACCAACGCAATAAAACTAATAATCAGCCACAGGTTCAATCAGAACCAGTAAATGTTGAAAAAGATGTTGTTGCCGAAGTTCCTGCTGAAGAAATTGTTGTGGTGGCTGAAAAACAAATTCAGAATCCAAACCAAAATAGAAATAAAAACCAAAATCAGAATCAGAAAAAGCAAAATTATCGCGATCCTGATTACGAATTTGAAGGAATTATAGAATGCGAAGGTGTTCTTGAAGTTCCAAAAGACGGTGGTTCGCATGGATACCTGCGTTCTGCAGATTACAACTACCGAAAATCACCAGACGATGTGTATATTTCGCAATCGCAAATTCGTTTGTTTGGTTTAAAAAAAGGCGATACCATTAAAGGAATCGTTCGTCCGCCAAAAGGCAATGAGCAGCATTTTCCGTTGGTTCGCATCACAAAAATTAACGGACATGAACCAGATGCGGTTCGCGATCGTCCTTCATTTGAGCATTTAACACCGCTTTTTCCTAAAGAAAAATTCAATTTATCGGGAAATAATTCTAAACTTTCAACACGTATTATCGATCTGTTTGCGCCAATAGGTAAGGGGCAGCGCGGTATGATTGTGGCACAGCCGAAAACCGGTAAAACTATGATGTTGAAAGAAATTGCCAATGCTATTGCAGATAATCATCCGGAAGTTTATCAGATTGTTTTGTTGATTGATGAGCGCCCTGAAGAGGTTACCGATATGCAGCGTAATGTGCGTGCAGAGGTTGTGGCATCTACGTTTGACGAAGAAGCGCGTTACCATGTAGAATTAGCAGATATGGTTCTTGATAAAGCAAAACGTTTGGTAGAATGTGGGCACGATGTGGTCATTTTGTTAGATTCTATTACACGTTTGGCGCGTGCATACAATACGGTTCAGCCGGCATCGGGTAGAGTGTTGTCTGGTGGTGTTGATGCCAATGCGTTGCAAAAACCTAAACGTTTTTTTGGTGCGGCTCGTAACATAGAAAACGGAGGATCACTGACTATTATTGCAACTGCTTTAACTGATACAGGTTCTAAAATGGACGATGTAATTTTCGAAGAATTTAAAGGAACAGGTAATATGGAATTGCAGTTAGATCGTAAAATTGCGAACAAACGTATCTTCCCAGCTGTTGATTTAACTTCATCATCAACCCGTCGCGACGATTTATTGCAGGATCGATATACTAACAGTAAGATGGTGGTTTTACGAAATATTTTGGCAGATATGAATCCGGTTGAAGCAATTACGTTTATTCATGACCGTATAAAAAACACCAAATCAAACGACGAGTTTTTCGACAGTATGCGTGATTAATTTTATCAGAATGAAAAAAGCATTTTTTTTACTTATATTGTTTTTTGGATTTTTAAACGGAATATTGGCTCAAAGTTTTACCGATGTTTGGACACCAAAACAGTTAATGGAAACAAAAGTATTATCAGATAAAATTCAGCAGAATAAAATGAAAAATACTTTTGTAATTAACATTGGTCCCGATGCTGTTATAAAAAAATCATTCGACGCAGGTGCAGCTAAAGATGCTAAAAATTTAGAAACGCTCAAGCAATACTTAAAAAAGATTCCTAAAGATAAAGAGGTTGTTTTATATTGCGGCTGTTGCCCGTTTGATAAATGCCCTAACATTCGCCCGGCATTTAAAATGTTGATTGATTTAGGTTATAAAAACGCAAAACTTTTAAATATACCAAAGAATATAAAAATAGACTGGATAGATAAAGGTTATCCAATAAATTAAAAAACTCCGATCAGCTGATCGGAGTTTTTTATCATTAATTTAAATAGAAATTTATTTTTATCATCTAAATGAATAATAATAAATATAGAGACAAAAAAAATATTTTAGTAGACCAATAATTTGTTAAAACTAGTGTTATATTTGTTAAAATTCACTAGATTTTATGAAACATTTATATTTCCTAATTTTACTGTTGTTCACAACCAACAGTTTTGCCCAATACTACACTCAACATTATATTGCCCCGGCACCTTGGCAATATTGGAATGATGCTAACGAAATTGTAATTGGTACTGTTGAACCAAACACAACTGTAACAGTTGATATTAGCAAAAGTGATGGAACATTTATTACCACCTTAACTGTTACAGAAAACAATCCGGTGTCATATCGTTTTGCAGGTGCAATTGCAACCTCTCCAAAAAATGCATTAAATCTTATTGAGAATGATAAGGGGTTGATAATTGAAGCCAGTCATCCTGTTATTGTCAACTTACGAAATATTGCATCAGATACCGCAGGAAGTTCTGTTGCAAATATTAAAGGAAACGCTTCTTTAGTAAGTTTTGGTCGTGAAGGTTTAGGATTAGAATTTAGAGTAGGTTACTATCGTAATTCTATTCAAGGATTAGATACTGGCGCACCTATTTATTCGGTTATGGCTACTGAAGATAATACAATTGTTAATTTACTTGCAACAAGTATAAATTTAAATAAAGGTCAAAGTTATTTGTTTAATGCACCAATTGGTTCTTTAATTACAGCTGATAAGAGGGTGGTGATGAATACAGGTAGTTATGGCGATATTCCTCAAACCTGTGGCGGTAATGGAGAAGACGGAACGTTTGATCAAATAGCACCAGTACAATCATTAGGTATTAGGTATTTGGTTGTTAGGGGAGAAGGCACATCGCCAACGCCACAACAAGCACTGCAAGGATTTGGATCAGAACAAACAACCATTGTAACAACAAAAGACAATACAATTATAAATGTACAGAATTTCACACAAAACGGAACACCTTTTGGTCCACTTTTTAGTATAAATTTAGGTGTTGCAGGCGATTCTTATACATTCTATCATGGTGACGGTATAAATTTATTTTCATCATCATTAATAACTGCAGAAAATCCTGTTATTGTTTATTCTGGTACAGCAGTTGATTGTGAAACAGATATATCTACTGTCTTGCCAATTGGCGGTTGCGCTGGATCGTTAAATATTCAGACAAAAAAATTTATAGATTATGCCAACGGAAATCTTCCTTATTTTGGATTTTGCGTTATAGAAAGTAATACTGTTCCAGTTTTTGTAAACGGACAAAATATTGAAGTTGTTACAGGTAATTTAAGAGTTCCTATTGGTGCTACAGGATTTTATCTGATTACTTTTGATAACATACAGATTAACAATCCGGCGAATTTAATTATTACATCGGCAATGCCTTTAACAACCAGTTTGGTACAGCAAGGGGGGGGGTTTTCTATGTCGGCATTTTTCTCTTCATTTGGCGAAGCGGCAGATCCACCCGTATATGCAAAACGAAATAACGATTGTAGTGTAACTTTAGAAGCTGAAGCGGGTTACAGCGAATATGTTTGGCATAAAGATGATATTGAATATCAAACAACAACAAGAAATACATTAATTGTAACCGAATCAGGAGCCTATACCGTTCAGGTAAGAAGAGATTGTGGTTTATCTGGTAAATCTATTGCCTTAGATGTGGAGATTGTCCCTTGTTCTGATTTGGAAGTGATTAAAGAACGTACTTTTCAAGATGATTTGGACATTACTTTTACAATTACGGTAACTAACTTAAATCCGTACTTCACTGAACCTAACGCAACGGTTACAGAATTACTTCCAACAGGTTTAATTTATGTTGATTCTAATGTGTCAAAAGGAACTTATAATAATGTTACCGGACTTTGGAACATAGGATCTTTAGCTCCGGGACAAAGTGAAACTCTTGTTGTTGATTGTAGAATTGGAAATTCTGGTGAATATATAAATACAGCAACAGCGAAAGGCGATTTAGAAGATACAGACATGAAAAATAACAAAAGTTCTGCTACAGTTGATGCCTTTGTTGCCGATATTGATGCTTTTAAAACAGATGGTAAAGAAATGTTTTTTACAGAAGAATATTTAACATATACTATAAAAGTTGTTAATAACGGACCACAAAAAGCATTGAATGTTGAGGTGAATGACCCAATGCCTCATCAAACAACAGAAATGACTTGGGAAGGAAACGGAAAATCAGGGACTGGTGATTTAGTAGATGTAATTAATTCTTTAGATGTAAAACAAGAAGTTATTTATACGGTTAAATTACGTGTTCCAAAAGATCATAAAGGATTGTTTACAAATAAGGTAAATATAAGTTCGATCTATATTGTGGATCCTGTTGAAAGATGTACAGGATGTTCAGATACCAACTTTCCGCATTTTGAAATTCCAAGAGGTATTTCTCCAAATGGCGACGGCGAGAACGATTATTTAGATTTGTCTGACTACTTTGCAAGTAAACTTACTATTTATAACAGATACGGAAATGCTGTTTACACAAAAGACGATTACCGAAACGAATGGCACGGGCAGGATAATAGTGGTAAAATACTGCCATCAGGCACCTATTTTTATTCGGTATTTATGTTGAATAATCCATATAAAACGGGATACATTCAAGTAATTAGGGAGATGAAATAAAATTATTTAAGCAAAAAAGGAGAAAACTAAGTTTTCTCCTTTTTTTATATACCTCCTTTTGTAATCTATACACCTCATTTTTTATTAAAAAATAATAATATGTTACACTATATTTCTTTTAATTATATATTTGGAAAAAATTATCAAAAATATTTAATATTCAAATACTTAAGTTTTTCTAATTACGTTGTATCAATTAATAGGGTAAATTTTCAATGTTATATAAGAAATTAAGTTGAAATATTAATTCAATAGAAAAAAATGATTTTGTACTTTATTGTAAACTGATATGAAAAAAATTACATTCTTATTATTTATTTTACTGTCAAATTTAATTTATGCGCAACAAGATTGTAGTTCTGCATTAAGTATTTGTGGTAATTCAAATATAAATTATTCACCAATTGGGTTTGGTAACACTTACGAATCATTAGGAGGATGCTTATCGACAGGTGGTGAGAATAATTCTGTTTGGTATAAATTTCAAGTTGCCACAAGCGGAACTTTAACTTTTGTGATTTCGCCTACTGCAGCGGTAGATTATGATTGGGCTGTTTTTGGACCCAATGTAAGTTGCGCTAATATTGGAACGCCAATACGCTGTAATGCTGCGGGAACTTATGCAAACACGGGCTTGAATATGACAAATACCAATACAGTTGGTGCACCTGGATCAAATGTTCCTTTCTGTAAGTATATGGATGTTGTTGCGGGCGAAACTTATTATTTGTTTATTGATAACTGGGTTGGATTAGGATTTAACGGAGTAGCGCCATTTAGTTTAACTTGGGGTGGTACCGCAACATTGCATGATCCTTTTTTAAATAGCACAACTGCTCCAAATCCTTTTTTACCTCCTGGAAATGCGGGAGCTACAACAGGAGTACCGCGAGAAATCAATCTGTGCAGTAATTCTTCATCATTTGATTTTAGCACGTTGTCTACTTCGATCTTAAATAACAATCCAAATTTTACTGTTAGTTATCATACAACATCAAACAATGCATTGTCAGGAACAAGTCCAATAACTTCGCCTGTTACAGTTAATACAACAACAACCTATTATTATAGTATCAGTTATCAAGATCCAAATGGCAGTACGGTTTCTTGCAGGCAAATTGGCGCTTTTAAGTTTGTTGATAAATCTATATCTTTAGCTATAACTGCCAGTTCTTCAAATTTGTGTCCTGGAGATGTTGCAACACTTACTTCTAATATACCTACAGGAAACACTTGGTCAAACGGTGCTACTACACAATCAATTACTGTTGTTAGTGGTGGAACATACTCTTTAACAAATACCAATGGAATTTGTACAAGTACTGCAAGTGTTACAATTAATTCAAGCGTTGATCCAAATGTTCAGATAGCGGGTAACCTTACTTTTTGCGATGGTGGATCAACCGTATTGACAGCTTCAGGTACTGGTAACGGACTTTCTTATGTATGGTCAACAGGTGCTACAACGCCAAATATTACAGTTACAACATCAGGAAGTTATACCGTTAATGTTACAAATAGTAACAATTGTACTTTTTCTAAAACAGTAATGGTAAATCAAAATCCTTTAGTTTCTGTACAAAATCCTTCTATAAATATCTGTTCAACTTCAGCGACTGCAACTTTTGATCTTACTTCGGTTCAATCTCAAATAAGTTCTGTTCCGGGTATTATTTTTAAATACTATCAAAATCAAGCTGATGCTGTTGCACAAAATACGAATACAATTACAAACCCCGCAGCATTTTCATCGGGTAGTGGAGTGGTTTATGTTTTAGTGGTTTCTGGTGATTGTTCAAAAATTGCGACAATTAATCTTACGGTTACTTTAACACCAACTATTTCAACACAGCCAATAAACAAGTTGGTATGTATCGGTGGTTCAACTTCATTCAGTACAACTGCAATAAATGCAATTGGTTATCAGTGGCAGGTTAATTCAGGTAATGGTTTTTTAGATTTAGTAAATGATGCTACTTATTCAGGTGTCACAACGAATACATTAACTATAACAAATGCAACGAGAAGTTTAAACGGTTACAGTTATAAGCTTATAGTAAAAAGTAATTGTTTACCGCATTTAGATTCTAATACAGTGGTTTTAACTGTGCCCGAAATTAATGCAACGATAGCATCCGTAAACGTATCTTGTTTCGGACTGGCAAACGGATCTGCAACAGTTGTTGCTTCAGGAGATACAGCACCGTATACTTATCTATGGTCGAACGGATCTACGACTGCAAGTATAAATAATCTAGCACCAGGAACTTACAGTGTTGTTATTACAGATGCAAACGGATGTGCAGCAAACAAAAGTGTAGTTATTACCGAACCTGCAGTAATTTCAAACACTTTAAAAGTTAAAAATGTTAGCTGTAATGGAGGGAATGATGCGAGTATCGAAGTAACTCCTACAGGTGGAGCTTCTCCGTTCACTTACTTGTGGTCACACAACAATGCTACAACTGCAACAATTACGGGATTAATAGCAGGTACTTATAATGTTCAAGTTAAGGATGCTAACAATTGTGTAAAAACCGAACAAATTGTTATAACGCAACCAAATATATTAACAGCAACAATTGCTTCGAAAAATGTTAGTTGTAACGGAACTTATACTGGAGAAGCTACTGTTAATGTAGTTGGCGGAACTGTGCCTTATACATACAGTTGGAATAACGGTATTACTAATGCTACAAATACGGGTTTACGACCAGGAACTTTCTCTGTTACAGTAACCGATGCAAAGGGATGTACAGTAAACAGCTCTGTTACTATTACAGAACCAACTGTATTAACTGTTTCAACAAAACAGACAAAAGCAGGTTGTAATGGTGCCACAACAAATTCTGTTATAGCAACAGCTACAGGTGGAATGCAACCATATACTTATTCATGGTCTAATGGATTAATAACTGCTAACGCTGATAATTTGTTACCGGGAACTTATACTTTAACAGTTACCGATGCGAACGGATGTAAAGTGAACGAAACAGTTTCTGTGGTTGCAACTGCAAATTTAGCTTTAAGTTTTAACAAGAAAAATATCAGTTGTAATGGATTATCAAACGGCAATGTAACAGCAGTTGTTACCGGTGGAAAAGCTCCGTTTATTTACAGTTGGTCTACAGGATCTATTAATCCATCTATAAATAATCTTGGAGTAGGATCTTACACTTTAACTGTTACCGATGATTATGGATGTACTGTTACGGAAACCGTTGATATAACTCAACCTGATATTTTAACAGCTACTCATCAGCAAACAAACGTTAATTGCTACGGATTGTCAGATGGAAGTATCTCTTTAACGGTTTCAGGCGGAACGGCTCCTTATATCTATCAATGGTCAAACGGATTTAAAACGGCTTCGTTAAGTCAAATTCCTGCAGGTACTTACACAGTAGTAGTAACCGATAGTAATAACTGTACATTGGCTCACACGGTAACTATTACCCAACCGGTCGATGTTACTACACCAACAGCAGTTAATCAGGTTTTCTGTGTTAATAATAATGCAACCGTGAGTAATTTGGTTGTTAGTGGAACAAATGTTAAATGGTATAGATCGGCTATTGCCGGTACACCTTTAAATCCTAATGATTTATTAGTAGCAGGAGATTATTTTGCATCGCAAACCATTAATGGCTGTGAAAGTTTCGCAAGAACAGGAATTAATGTGGTGATTAATAGTACGCCAATTCCATCAGGCTATAGTGTTCAGGAATTTTGTGAACCTTTTGTACCAAAAATATCCGACTTACAAATTACAGGAACTAATATTAAATGGTACACAGCAGCTGTAGGCGGCATGCTTTTAACAAATGCAAGTACGTTGGTTAACGGATCGTCTTATTACGCGTCTCAAACATTAAACGGATGTGAAAGCACCACAAGATTTGCAGTAAAAGTAAATGTTTATCCAAATCAACAGCTTGTTACTGGTCATTTAGCAATTTGTGATGTTGCAACAATTAATGATATTTCTATTGAAGGTTATACTAGTTCGCAATTAAAATGGTACAGCAGTTTAACATCAGCTACGCCATTAAGTCAGTCGCAGGTATTAACAAGCGGAACTTATTATATCAGTACATTTAATTATAATTTATGCGAATCAGCTCGCAAAGCAGTTCAAATAGTAGTATCTAACAATGTACCTATTCCGGTAACAAGTACATTGCAGGCATTTTGTAATGCCGCTACGGTTGGCGATTTGGTAGCAACAGGTATTAACGGAGCATCAATAAAATGGTATAATTCCGCACAAAGCACAACACCATTAACAACATCTACGCAATTGTTCAATGGTACATATTATGTAGAGCAGGAGATGATGCCTTGTAAATCGCCAAGAATAGCAGTTGCAGTTCGTGTAGTTTCAACAACAGCTCCAACAATGACCGATTTTAAATTATGTGATGGTGCTACTGTTGCCGATTTATATTTGGCAGGATCGACAACAACCAAATATGTATGGTATTTAAACGGAACAACAACTACAAAGCTACCTGATACTTATGTTTTAACAAGCGGTTATTATTATGTGGCAATAGAATCGTACGGATGTATTTCTAACAGAACAAGCGTTCAGGTACAGGTAAATAAACGACCATCTTCTCCTACAGGAAGCTTGGTTCAGAATTTTAACTATCAGGCAAAAGTTGCTAATTTGGTAATGAATCAGCCAAATGTTGTTTGGTATTTAAGCTATAATGATGCCATTAATAAAATGAATGCTTTAGATGCATCGGATTTATTGGTTGATGGAACTACTTATTACGGAGTTATTGTTGATGCAAATTCTTGTAACAGTTATCCAACGGCTGTCAAAGTAGGAGTTACTTTAGGTACAAATGATCTTGATTTGGAACAATTGAGATATTATCCAAATCCGGTAGAGAGCGAATTGGTAATAAGTTATATTGATCCTTTAGAAAATGTAGAGATTTATGATGTTACCGGTAAACGTGTTTTCAAACAGAAGTACGAAAGTAAATCTATCACTATTGATTTTTCTAGATTCAGTTCGGGTACTTACATGGTTAAGGTGATGACTGCCGAAGGTTCACAGTTTATCAAAATCATTAAAAAATAGTAGCAAAACATATAAAAACAAAAAATCCGTTTCAATTAAGAAACGGATTTTTTTATAACTAATAAAGTAAAATTATTTACTTAAATACATTTTTCTGCGAGCGTACAACTCGTAGAAAGCATCGTCTTTTAAACTATCTATAAACAAGATGCTTTCTCCGGTCGATTTCATTTCAGGTCCTAATGCTTTGTTTACACCTGGGAATTTGTTGAAAGAGAAAACCGGTTGCTTAATCGCGTAACCTTTTAACTGTGGATTGAAAGTGAAATCAGTCACTTTTGCACCCAGCATTACTTTTGTTGCGTAATTTACATAAGGCTCGCCGTATGCTTTTGCAATGAACGGAACTGTACGAGATGCACGTGGATTTGCTTCGATAATATAAACCGTATCGTCTTTAATTGCAAACTGAATGTTGATTAAACCTTTAGTTTTTAAAGCAACTGCGATCTTTTTAGTATGATCTTTAATCTGCTGTAAAACAAATTCACCTAAATTGAACGGAGGTAAAGTTGCATTTGAATCGCCCGAGTGAACGCCACATGGTTCAATGTGTTCCATGATTCCGATGATGTACACATTTTCACCGTCGCAAATTGCATCGGCTTCTGCTTCAACAGCGCCAGACAAATAGTAATCTAACAATAATTTGTTACCAGGAATCGATTTCAATAAATCAATTACGTGCTCTTCTAATTCTTTTTTATTGATTACGATTTTCATTCCCTGACCACCCAATACATAAGACGGACGTACTAAAAGAGGGAAATCTAATTCGTCTGCTAATTTCGATGCTTCGTCTGCAGTTGTTGCCACACCAAATTTAGGGAACGGTATATTTAATTCGGTTAACAATTCAGAGAAACGTCCGCGATCTTCAGCTAAATCTAAAGCTTCGTAGCTTGTTCCAATAATGTTGATTCCGTATTTGTCTAATTTTTCTGCCAGTTTTAAAGCTGTTTGTCCGCCTAACTGTACAATAACTCCTTCTGGTTTTTCGTGACGGATAATATCGTAAATATGTTCCCAATAAACCGGTTCAAAATACAATTTGTCAGCCGTATCAAAATCAGTAGAAACCGTTTCAGGGTTACAGTTAATCATAATAGTTTCGTAACCACATTCCGACGCTGCCAAAACACCGTGCACACAAGAATAATCAAATTCAATTCCTTGACCAATTCGGTTTGGTCCCGATCCTAAAACAACAATTTTATTTTTATCGGTACGAACAGATTCGTTTGCAGAATAAGTTGTTCCATCTGCTTTTTCAATATCAGCTTCAAAAGTTGAGTAATAATATGGAGTTTGAGCTACGAATTCTGCTGCACAGGTATCAACCAGTTTGTACACGCGATTAATATTCATTTGTTCGCGCAACGCATGAATTTCACTTTCCAAACAACGCAACATGTGTGCTATTTGGCGGTCTGCAAATCCTTTTTGCTTCGCTTCTAACAACAAATCTTTAGGCAATGAAGCCAACGTGTGTTTAGAAACTTCTTGTTCTAAAGCATACATTTCTTCGTACTGCTTTAAGAACCACATGTCGATTTTTGTAATCTGGTGAATAGTGCTTAACGGAATTCCCAATGCAATGGCATCGTAAATCACGAAAACGCGATCCCATGAAGCATGCTCTAATTTATCTAAAATCTGGTCGTAATTCGTGTATCCTTTACCATCTGCACCAATTCCGTTACGTTTTATTTCTAACGATTGCGTAGCTTTTTGTAAGGCTTCTTGGAAAGATCGACCAATTCCCATTACTTCACCAACCGATTTCATTTGTAAACCTAATGTACGATCTGCACCTTCGAATTTATCAAAGTTCCAACGAGGAATTTTTACGATAACATAATCTAATGTCGGTTCGAATAAAGCCGAAGTCGATTTTGTAATTTGATTTTGTAATTCGTCTAACGTGTAACCTAAAGCTAATTTTGTAGCGATTTTTGCAATTGGATATCCCGTTGCTTTTGATGCCAATGCAGATGAACGAGATACACGCGGATTGATTTCAATTGCTACGATGTCTTCTTTCTCGTCTGGAGATACAGCAAACTGAACGTTACATCCGCCGGCAAAATTACCAATAGAACGCATCATTTTTATTGCCATATCACGCATACGTTGGAATGTACGGTCAGATAATGTCATTGCAGGTGCAACAGTTATAGAATCACCGGTATGAATTCCCATTGCATCCATATTTTCAATGGTACAGATAATTACAACATTGTCGTTTTTATCGCGCAATAATTCTAATTCGTATTCTTTCCAACCCAATAAAGCTTTGTCAATCAAAACTTCGTGAATAGGCGATGCTTCTAAACCGTAGGTTAGTAAACCATCAAAATCTTCTTCTCTGTGAACAAAAGCTGCACCCGTTCCGCCTAACGTAAACGACGGACGAATTACTAATGGAAATCCGAATTCTTGTGCAATTTCTTTTCCTTCTAAAAATGATGTTGCTGTTTTTGCAGGTGCAAATGGAATATCTATTCTTGATAACAATTGTTTAAACTGCTCGCGGTCTTCGGTTACATTAATGGCATTGATATCAACACCGATTAATTTCACGTCAAAATCTTGCCAGATACCTTTTTCATCCGCTTCCAAACATAAATTTAAAGCTGTTTGTCCGCCCATTGTTGGTAAAACTGCATCGATTTCCGGATGTGCTTTTAAAATTTCAACAATAGATTTGGTGTTTAAAGGCTTTAAATAAACGTGATCTGCCATTGACGGATCCGTCATGATGGTTGCAGGATTTGAATTGATCAAGATTACTTTGATTCCTTCTTCACGCAAAGAACGTGCCGATTGCGACCCTGAATAGTCAAACTCACAAGCCTGACCAATGATGATTGGACCAGAGCCAATGATTAAAACTGTTTTAATTGAATTATCTTTAGGCATTGTAAATAATTGGTGTTGTTATTTAGGTAAATTTATTGATAATTAGTTGAAATTCATCTTAAAAAAAGAGAAAAACGAAAAGGTATAAAAAAAGGCGATACACTTAAAGTAACGCCTTTATTTATGATGAAACATCATTATTTTTTATGTCTTGGTTCGCTAGAAACCGTTAACTTATGTCTTCCTTTAGCTCTTCTACGTGCTAATACTTTTCTACCGTTAGCGCTAGCCATTCTGTCCATGAAACCGTGCTTGTTTCTTCTTTTTCTTTTTGATGGTTGAAACGTTCTCTTACTCATTGCTTCTTATCTTTAAATCTATAAAATTTTACGAATGTTCAGCTTTGAAAACAAGTAGCTTCAAAACCGAGTGCAAATATACAAATCCTTTTAATAACTGCAAATTCTTTTTAAAATTTATTTTATTTTTTGGTTATCAATTGCAGTTATTATTGCCAACAGGTTTTGTGGCTTGCAGTATTTTACTACATTTGCAAAATTAAACCTAAAATTGATATGATTAACAAAAATATAAAAATTATAGTTGCAGCCGCTTTATTAGCAACGGCAATTTGGCAGTTTACAGAAAATAATATTGGTAACGGTATATTCCTGATTATTTTGGTGCTGTTAATTGCACTGATTTATTTTAAGAACGAAATGCTGATTATGACCTTGTTTAAGTTTAGAAAACAAGATATGGACGGTGCTAAAAAGATTTTAGATAAAATTAATCCGGAAACGGCACTGATTAAAAATCAGCAGGGATATTACCATTATTTAAATGGAATTATCAACGCACAAAACAATTTAAATCAGGCAGAAAAAGATTTTCGTAAAGCAATTGATTTAGGTTTGAACCAGAAAGAAGATTTGGCTGTATCTAAATTACAGTTGGCTGGTATTGTAATGAGTAAAAACCGTCCGGCTGAAGCTCAAAAATTAATTACCGAAGCAAAACAACACGATACCAAAGGTATGCTGAAAGAGCAGATTTCAATGATTGAAGGACAAATGAAACAAGCCCGCGGACAAAAAGTACCAATGTGGTATAATCATAGCAAGAAAAGAGGTTTTTAATTTCTTTAAAATATAAGTATTAAGCCATTCGTCTACAGAGTGGCTTTTTTTATAATTTTTACCATCAAAAAACAAAACACGATTATGTATTATAAATTAGTATCTGTTCTGCTGTGTATCTTTTTTATCAGTTGTAATAAATCCGAAAACAATAGAACCATTGATTTTTCTAAAGACCGCGATTTTAGAATTATAAATGTTTTTAACGAACAGAACTATGCCGATTTACAACAAAGGCTTCCAAATAATATCAAAGCCAATGCTGAAAGTCAGGAATCATACGCTACCTATTCTTATTTATCGCTTAAATCGAACAAAGAATATACTTTCTTGATTGGCAATAAATTTATGTACGGAACTTATTCTGTAATCAATAGAGACGAAATCTTATTAAAATCAGAAGAATTTGGAGAGATTCCTTTAAAAATTATGAAGGAAGAAAATGGCTGTATTCAAATTCATGGAGATTTTAAAGCTTATAAAAGTGATATGATGGTTGAATTAGATGGAAACACGAACTATTATTTAAATCTAAATACCGATTTTGAAAAATTAGGGAAAGAAAATGATATTCGATCTGTAGCCTTTAACCAATGGCGCTTTGAACCACAGCAAAAAGAAACCGACGAAGAAATTAAAAAGCGCTTAATTTTAAACTTAAAATATATAGCTGCTTATATGCGCGTGCACATGTACGGCGGGTTCAATAAAATTCATACTGCGGGTATTCATTCACCTTTTCTGTATGCAAAAAACGGATTGTTTTTGTATGAATGGCAGCGTGTACCTTATTTTTGGAAACATGTTTTTTATGATGAAAAAGATGCAGAAAAAGCCTTTAAACTTTTATACAAAACATTTAGTGATGCAGAAGCTCCAAAATTTATTGATAATTGGCTGGCTTATAACGAAAGTTGTTTGCAAACCGTAATTAAAAAACTTGAAGAAGAAGATAATATCTAAAAAAAAACGAAAAGCCTCAATTAATATTGAGGCTTTTCGTTTTAATAAATTACTTTCTCTTAAAACCTTCAGTAGGTATCTGTATATTGTACGTCTTATTCGGCTGAACAATCAAAGACGTGTCAATTAACCACGGATTGTACAACTTTAAAAGTTTGTAGTTAATACCTTGATCTAATGCCCATTTTTGCAGATCATCTATGTTCGAATTTACAGCAACGGTTTTGGTTTTCACAGGCTGATACAATTCATCTTTACCAAAAACATAACCATATTTATCTGCATTGGTCATAATTTCCTTTAAAGCTAAAATTCTGAAAACGTAGCGCGATGTTTCTTCCGTTAAATACAAATCGTAATAATCGGTAACGCCTTGAGCAATCTGCTGGCGTTCAACACCTGCCATTCCTCTGTTGTAAGCTGCCGCAACCAATGTCCAACTTCCAAATTTAGCGTACGCTCTTTTCAAATAAACACAAGCAGCTTCGGTAGATTTAATAACATCGTAACGTTCATCAACCGTGCTGCTTACTTCCAAATTATATTCTTTAGCCGTTTCGGGCATAAACTGCCAAAAACCTTTAGCACCCGCAGTAGATGTAGCGTTGGTTAGCGCACTTTCAATCACACACAAATATTTAAAATCGTTCGGAATGCCGTTGCGTTTTAAAATAGGTTCTATATCAACAAAATGTCTGTTTGCCCTTTTAATAATCAAGCTTGTTGCTGAATGCAGATTGATGTTTACCATCATTTCACGATCTAAACGCTCTTTTACATCGATGATTTCCAAAGGCACACGTTCACCACAAAAATCGGCATTTTTTATGTAGAAGTTTGTTTCAGATACATTTTTATCGACAGTTGTAAACTGATAAAAACCAGCAGACAATGCAACTACACCAACAATTAAAGCAATTTTTCTATACGTTTTTTTCATATTTATTTTTCTAAAATTTCCAATAGCTTTTTATTGATCCATTTTGCGTTTACAAGCACCATAACATGCGTTCCGTTCTCAAGAAACTCGGCATTTTTAATTCGTTTGTGCGGAAAAATATGATCTTTTGTTCCATGTAAATGATACACGTTTTCAATTGGATTTACATTTTCCCAAGAAATAACGCATTTAAATGCCCAGTCTAAATAGTTAACGGAACGTACCGATAAATATTTTTGATACATATCGATACGCTGATGGATTTTTTTTGAAGATACTATTTTTTTTGTAACATTTTCAATTAAATTGATATATGATGTTGGAAAAAATCGATACAGTTTCCATTTTTTAGCCCATTGAATGCGTACCGGAAATTCAGATGGATCTTTTACGCTCGATATTATAATCACTTTTTCAACAGCAATAATTTTAGCGATTTCCTGCACAATGATTCCGCCGAACGAAACACCAATTAAAATAGGATTCTCTAAAGTAATTTGCAAGGCAATGCGCTCGCTGTATTTTTGCAGTGATTCATCTTTCTCGGGTTCAAACCATTCAATAAAATGAAGTTTGTATTTTGAATCATCGAGTTTAATATTTTCAAAAATGTCACAATTGGCAGCCATTCCAGGCATAAAGTAGATGTTTTTCATCTAAAATAAATTTGTAATTACAATAACTGTTTTGCATTATTAAAAACTATTTCATTAATTTGCAATCAAAATAAATAAGAAATTATATTTTAATTTTTAATAATGCTTTATTTTCATTAAAATTCATTTCTTACCGAAAGAACCTTTGAAATATATAAAATTAGAAAAAAATGTTATATGGAATTTAAAAACAATGAACTGTTACGACAGTTTGAGTGCAGATGTGGTGAAAGACTGATTATTATTGAATATTCTATACAGGAACGAAAATTGTTTTTAACAAAACTAAATCCTAATGGGTGCGAGGACGAGGTTTTAATCAATGATTTTATTAAAGGAATTTTAGATCAGGCAGAAGAAAAACGTTTACGAATTGTTCCGGTAAATTCTGGTATTGTTGCATTTTTTAAGAAAAATCCAAGCTATCGCGAATTGTTAGCTGCAGGTATAAAAATATAAAACATAAAAAATCCCGAAGCTTAAACTTCGGGATTTTTTTATTGTATTTCGGCGCTTAAACCAGCATCTAACAAAGCAGAACACATAGGAACTAAATCGGTAATTTCGCCCGACTTAACATCGCATTTGCCTTTGTAATGAACCAGCATGGCACATTGTTCTGCCTGTAAAGCTTCATGGTTACATACTTTGACTAATGTTTCAATAACGTGGTCAAAAGTATTTACATCATCATTAAAAAGAACAATTGTGTTTTGGTTACCTAAAAGTTCTTCAATTTTTACTTCTTCTAGAATTTGTTCCTTTGTACTCATTTTTTACTTTTTTATAAATTTTAACGACGCCCAGTTATTTCTTTCTAACTGATGATCTAAAAACATATTTTGTTGGTTTGCAGCTTCTTCAATCGCAGTAATATCTTCTATATAAAATCCGCTGAATAAAATAATACCGCCTGTTTTTAGTGTTTTGGCGTAAGCTTCCATATCGTTCAGTAAAATATTGCGATTAATGTTGGCAATAACCAAGTCGTATTTGTTTGTTTTGTCTGCCAATAATTCTGCATCGCCTTTATAAACGTCAACGTTGGTAATATTATTGCGTTCCGCGTTTTCAATAGAATTCAAATAACACCAATTGTCGATATCAATAGCATCGGCATGTTTGGCACCTTTCATTAATGCTAAAATAGCTAAAATGGCAGTTCCGCAACCCATATCTAACACTTCCATATCGGTAACATCTATATTCAATAAATGTTTCATCATCATAAAAGTGGTTTCGTGGTGCCCTGTTCCAAAACTCATTTTAGGTTCAATCACAATTTCATATCGTACATTTTTTGCTTCATGAAAGGGTGCGCGTACATAACACAAATCATCAACATTAATAGGTTCAAAGTTTTTTTCCCATTCTTCGTTCCAGTTAACCTGTTCAATCTTTTCGGTTTCATATGAAACTTTAAATTCCGGATTGTTCAAAATATACACATCTTTTAACAAATCGGTTGTATTGTCGTGTTCTTGAATGTATGCCGACAATCCTTCTTCGGTTTCCACAAAACTATCGAACGCTAATTCACCCAATTCGGCTAATAATATCTCTGCACCCGGTTCTTTTGGTTCTATTTTAAAATGATATGCTATGTATTTAGATTCCATTTACAATTCCTTAACGATTATTTAATATTGCTTTTGATTACGCTACAAAATTACTCATACTTTTGCAGAAAAGTTTAATAAAACGTATGAAAAAGATTATTTTTCTATTAAGTATCTTAAGTTTTGGTTCTGCAATTGGTCAAACTGATACTAAAAAAGAGATTCAGGAAATCAAGATGTCTGCTTTACCTTACTACAATTATGGTAAGGGATTGGGAATGACTTCGGCAGACAGTTTGTTTCAGCTGAATATTCGTTTTAGAATGCAAAACCGTGTAACTTATTATGATTATGAGGACAAGGAATCAAACTACGATGCCCAGATTAGAAGGTTGCGTTTGCGTTTAGATGGATATGTAGGAAATCCGAAATTTCAGTATGCCTTACAGCTTTCATTTGCACCGGGAGATGTTGGTGAAATTGAAGAAGGTAAAAACTTGAACATTATTCGTGATGCGGTTGTAAGTTATAACCCTAACAAAAATTGGAGTTTTCTTTTCGGACAAACCAAGTTGCCTGGAAACCGTCAGCGTGTAAATTCATCGGGATCTTTACAGTTAACCGATCGATCTATAAATAACGCACAGTTTAATATTGACCGTGATTTTGGATTTCAAGTGAATTACTACGAACAAAGTAAAGATAAGTTTTCATACAACATTAAAACAGCAGCATCGTCTGGTAACGGACGAAACTGGAGCGGAAAAGATACCAATGTTGCTTTAACTGGAAAATTAGAATTATTGCCTTTCGGTACTTTTAAGAAAGGTGGAGATTATTTTGAAGGGGATATTCAGCGTGAAGAAACGCCAAAAGTAATGGTTTCGGGTGTTTTACATAAAAACTTTGATGCCAATGCAGCACGCGGTCAGCAAGGTGAAGAATTGTATCAGACCAGAAATTTACAATCGGTTTTTATTGATGCAATAGGTAAATACAACGGTTGGGCAGGTATGGTCACTTATATGAATCGTACAACAGACAATCCGTTAACAATTGGAGAAAATAGTGAAGGTTTACCAGAAACAAGATATGTTTTTGCGGGTGAAGGTATGGATTATCAGTTAAGTTATACTTTTCCGGTTACACATTATGAAATTATTGGTCGATTTTCAACGCAAAACGTAAACGATGCCATTTATAAATTGAATGTTCCAAACCAAAAGCAATACAGTTTTGGTGTAACAAAATACATTTGGGAACATGCTTTTAAGGTTCAGGCAGAAGTTACTTACGATGATTTAAAGTACCATACAGGCGATCAAAAAAACAACTGGTACGTTCGTTTCCAGATTGAAATTGGGATATAATTACAACATAAAGTATAAAAAAAATCGAACATTACGTTTGATTTTTTTTATACTGTACAATATAATTAAGAAAATAAGACATCATAATTTAGAAGAGCTTTATAATTTTAAATAATATGATTAATAAGTATAGATTCTGAATATCTGTCTATAAAAATAAAAAGCCCCAATTTAGTTCTCTAAATTGGGGCTTTTTATTTGATGTTATTCTAAAATCTACTTCGCTATATTAACAGCTCTTGTTTCTCTGATAACGGTAATTTTAACCTGACCTGGATAAGTCATTTCGGTTTGAATTTTCTGTGAAATCTGGAACGATAAGTTAGATGCTAATTCATCTGAAACTTTTTCGCAATCTACAATAACACGTAATTCTCTACCAGCTTGGATTGCGTACGCATTCTTCACGCCGCCAAACCCATGTGCAATATCTTCCAAATCTTTTAAACGTTGAATGTACGAATCTAAAACTTGTCTGCGTGCACCTGGTCTTGCTCCTGAAATTGCATCACAAACCTGAATGATTGGCGATATTAAAGAATTCATCTCTATCTCATCGTGGTGGGCTCCAATAGCATTACAAACTTCTGGTTTCTCACCATGTTTTTCTGCCAACTGCATACCTAATAATGCGTGCGGTAAATCACTTTCTGTATCTGGCACTTTACCAATATCGTGTAATAAACCTGCACGTTTTGCTAATTTTACGTTTAATCCCAGTTCTGCGGCCATTATTCCACAAAGTCTAGCTACCTCACGTGAATGGTGTAATAAATTTTGACCGTAAGAAGAACGGTATTTCATACGACCAACCATTTTGATTAATTCTGGATGTAATCCGTGAATTCCTAAATCAATTACTGTACGTTTACCTGTTTCAACAATTTCTTCGTCGATTTGTTTGGCTGTTTTGGCAACAACTTCTTCAATTCTTGCTGGGTGAATACGTCCGTCTGTTACTAAACGGTGTAAAGATAAACGTGCAATTTCTCTTCGAACAGGATCAAAACATGAAAGAATAATAGCTTCCGGAGTATCGTCAACAATAATTTCTACACCCGTTGCAGCTTCTAATGCACGAATATTACGACCTTCACGACCAATAATACGTCCTTTTACATCGTCAGACTCAATATTAAATACAGATACACAGTTTTCAATAGCTTCTTCAGTACCAACACGTTGAATGGTGTTGATGATAATTTTACGAGCTTCTTGCTGAGCCGTCATTTTAGCTTCTTCAACAGTATCTTGAATGTAAGCCATTGCATGTGTTTTAGCTTCGGCTTTTAAGTTCTCAACTAATTGTAGTTTGGCTTCTTCTGCAGTTAAACCAGCAATTTGTTCTAGTTTTTCAACCTGAACACGGTGCAGTTTATCTGTTTCTTCTTGCTTTTTCTCTAAAGATTCTAATTTTAATTCATAATCTTTAATAGTTTTTTCACTTTCTTCGGCAGCTTTTTTAGCGCGGTTTAATTCATTAGAAATCTGAGATTCTTTATCGCGGGTTCTTTTTTCAGATTCTGCCATTTTTTTATCTCGCGATAAAATAACCTGCTCATGTTCTGCTTTTAGTTCAATAAACTTTTCTTTTGCCTGAAGGATTTTATCTTTTTTGATAGTTTCTCCTTCTGCGCGTGCGTCTTTTAAAATTACCTTGGCCTCGCTGTTTGCGTTTTTAAGTATAGATGATGCGTTGTTTTTTTCAAGGTATTTTGCAATTGCAAAACCAATTCCGGCACCCACTATAATTGCGCAAATAATAAATATTGCTGTTTCCATTCGTGTGTAAATAGTTAATAAAAAAAGCCCACATTAGAAGAGTTGCATAAACTCTGGAAAACAAGTTTTGAGTTATCTTGCCGTTCAAGGATCCATTCTAGATGGCTTGCTTTAGTGGCAATGGTTCACCCATTTTAATTTGTTAGTGTTGAGTTTATCAAACAGAAGCTAATGTGAGCAGTATTTTCCAGCCTTAATTAAAGCTGTTATTTTATATGATATTTTAATAAAATTTGATCTAAACCGTTGTTAAATTCAATTAGTTTTTCTTTAGAATTATCTAAACCTTCTTCGTTTTGTATTCTGTTTTGTTCTACTTGCGATGCAAACTGTAAAGCACAAAATGCTAAAACATCCTGCTTGTCGCGCATTTCAAAATTTTCTTCGAGCTGTAAGGTCATCGTTTCTATTTTTTTTACTGCAGCGCGTATTCCTTCTTCTTGATCCGGATTAACGGTTAACGGATACACTCTGTCTGCAATAGAAACTTTTATCTTTAATTTTTCCATAAACAATTAATCTAATTTTGTTAATTGTGATATGCAATGATCTATTTCCCGAACTAATGAATTTATCTTTAGTTTTGTTTCTTTTTTAAAATCTTCACTGCCCAATAACCCGTTTGCAATTTTTAAATTATCATATTGTTTTTGTAATTCAATATGTTTTTGCTGCAAATTGGTTTGCTGTGTTTGGTGTTGTAAAAGCTCGTTTCGTAATTGTTCGTTTTCTTTAACAACTTTTTCCAAATGCTGTATCAATTTATTCAACTTCGTTTCAATCGATAAAGTGATATCACTTAGTTTTTCCATTATTCAGCACTTAAATAATTATACAAATTTACTATTCTTTCATCGAAAATAAAAAAAAAAAATGAAATATCCGCGCTTTATTTGTTTTAATTTAATTCTGTATTTTTAAATTAGATAATTAAAATTTTGTTATCTTCTTCTTTATTAAAAAATTAAGTATGATTTACAGATTAATTTGTTTGTTGTTGATTGGTTTAAATTGCTTTGCACAGCAAAAAAATATTCCGGAGTTCGATGTTCCCATTAAAATTCCACTGTTGGTTGCGGGTAGTTTTGGAGAACTGCGTCCGAATCATTTTCATGCCGGTGTAGATTTTACAGCAAATTATAAAATTGGCGATCCTATTTACGCACCTGCCGATGGCGTTGTAAATCGATTGAAAGTTAGCAGTTTTGGCTACGGAAAAGCACTTTATGTAAAACATACAAACGGCTACACAACTGTTTACGGACATTTAAGTGCGTATGGCGATAAAATTGCTGCGTATGTGAATGAGAAACATTACGAAAATAAAAAGTTCGAAATGGAATTATTTCCGCTTGCAAACGAACTTCCTGTTAAAAAAGGCGATATTATTGGATATATTGGCAACACCGGTGGATCTGGCGGACCGCATCTTCATTATGAAATTCGCGATACTAAAACCGAGCATATTTTAAACCCAATTGCAGTTTCTTTAAAAGATAAAATCACCGATACCGAACAAGCGATTATTAACGGTGTTTATGTGTATCCGTTAACAGATGAAACAATAATTAATAACGAAAATTCGTTTTTCGAAGTAGCTTTAAACAAGGCAAATAATACGTATGTAAGTGAAACTATTCAGGCAAAAGGAACAATTGGTTTTGGAATTAACACGCACGATACACAAAATGGAAGTCGCGGTAAAAACGGAATCTATAAAATCGTTACTTATTTGAATGGATCGAAGTATTTTGAAGTGATTTTTGATGAATTTTCGTTCGATGAATCTAAATACCTAAATCAGTATATCGATTATAAATATTATCAGCTGACGGAAAACCGAATTCAAAAACTGTTTATTATTAACGATTTGCCTTTAAGTTTAATCAAAACAAAAAAGAATAACGGACAAATAAATGTTGATAACGACGCAGATTTTAATTTTAAAATAGAGGTTTTTGATGCGCACGATAATAAACAAATCATACAGATTCCTGTTAAATATTACGATTATCAAACCATAGAAAAACCAAAACCAACAGGCAAATACATTGATTATTTAAAGGATTATGCGTTTGAAGAAAAGAATGTTTCGGTTGAATGGGATGCGCGCACTTTTTTTGAAGATGTTTATTTAAAAATGGATTTCGCTGATAACACGTTGGTTTTACATAAAGACGAATATCCGGTTCAGAAAAATATCAGCATAAAAATGATTGTTCCAGATGATTATCCCAACAAAGACAAAGCGTTTATAGGAAAAACTGACGGCAAAAAGATCAAGTTTTTTGATACGTGGAAACGCGATAATGATTTTAGAATTCGAACAAAAGAACTAGGAACATATAAATTGGTACAAGATACAGAAGATCCGATTGTTAGTTTCGCCAGCAGTCAAAGTGAATTTACTTCAGACGATGTTTTGGTTTTTGAAATTGAAGACAAACTTTCGGGAATTGATACCTACAACGGATTTTTAAATAACGAGTGGATTTTATTTGATTATGATTACAAAACAAAGAAATTAATTCATAAATTAAGCGATAAAAAATTTACAGCCGGCACCAATACTTTACGATTAGAAGTTACCGACCGTGTTGGAAATAATACTACATTTGAACAAACTATAGTTGTTAACTAAATAAAATATTTTGAACAAAAGCATATATGTTTTTTCGGCTTCTATAATCTCTGCATTTGGGTTCGCGCAAACGGCTCAAATTAAGGGTGTTGTATTAAACGAACAAGATTCTCCCGTACAAAATGTGTTGGTACAGGCACAAGACAGGCAGGTTTATACAAATGCCAACGGATTTTATTTTTTAGAAATTTCTCCGTCAGATCAAGTTACCATAAAATTTCAAGCTGATGCTTATCAAACGGTTACTTATACAGAATCGATAAAAGAAAATCAGTCTTTTGAGTTGAATATCCGCTTAAGTGATCATTCTGAAGAATTGGAAGTATTGGTTATCGATAAAAATTTACAGCAGCGATTTGAAGGAACAACCATTATTTCTCCCGATGTCATCCGTAGGATTCCCGGAGCAAATGCTGGTGTAGAAAATATATTGAAAACACTTCCAGGGGTTTATTCAAATAATGAACTTTCAACCCAATATGCCGTTCGTGGCGGAAATTACGATGAAAACCTTATTTATGTTAATGAAATAGAAGTTTATCGACCATTTTTAATCCGATCTGGTCAGCAGGAAGGTTTAAGTTTCACGAACACTTCAATGACCGATAAAGTCGATTTTTCTTCAGGTGGATTTCAAGCAAAATACGGCGATAAAATGTCGTCTGTTTTAGATATTACCTATCGCAAACCAAAACAATTCGGCGGCCAGTTAGATGCCAGTATTTTAGGTGGTGGTGTTACAGTTGATTTAGCATCGAAAGATGAAAAATGGACCGCAATTACCGGTTTCAGATACAGAAATAATGCTTTGCTGGTAAATTCGCAAGATGTTGAAGTAGATTATAAACCACGTTATTTAGATGCACAATCGTTAATAACTTTTCAACCGTCGGCAAAATGGGAGTGGAGTTTGCTTTTAAATGCATCATCTAATGTGTATGAATATACGCCACAAGTTAAACGCACAAAATTCGGAACCATTGGCGATTCAAAAGAAATGTCGGTTTATTACGAAGGTTCAGAAATAGATAAATACCAAACCTATTTCGGTGCATTTAAAGGTATTTTTAAACCCAATTTAGAAAATAGTTATAAAGTAATTGCATCGGCGTATCATACAAAAGAAGAAGAATATTACGATATTTTGGGGCAGTATAATTTAGGAAATGTAAGTGGCGATTTAGGCGGAAATGCTGGCGAAGTAGAATATACGGTTGGTTTGGGTTCGCAGTTAAATCATGGTAGAAATAATTATGATGCCTTAATTGTTAGTGCCGAAGTTAAAGGTCAGCATAAATTAGATGAAAATGAAATAGAGTGGGGTGTACGTTATGTTTCCGAAGATATTCGCGACCGTTTGGTTGAATGGGAAGTTGTAGATTCCGCAGGATTTTCTTTGGCGCATCCGTATTTTTCAACACCAAACAATCAGCCTTACGAACCTTATCAGGGCGAATTATTGCCTTACCAGAATGTTCGTGCGACCAATTTCGTAAAGATCAACCGCTTAAACGGATTTGCACAGTGGAGCAGACGTGGATCAATCGGCGAGCACGAAACGTTTGTAAATATCGGAGCCAGAGCACATTATTGGAATGTTGATGCAGAAGGATACGAAACATCGAACGCACAATTTACAATCAGTCCGCGAGCGCAATTTGCCATAAAACCCAATTGGGAAAATACCGATATGGTGTTCCGTTTGTCGGGTGGTTTGTATCATCAGCCGCCAAGTTATCGTGAATTACGTGCCATGGACGGATCGATCAATCCAAATGTAAAAGCACAGCAATCAATACATATCGTTTTATCGAATGATTATAGTTTTAAGATAAAAAACACGCCGTTTAAGTTGTTTACCGAATTGTATTATAAAGACTTATCAAACGTAAATACCTATACGTTAGAGAATGTTCGAATAAGATACAGAGCCGATAATAATGCCGAAGCTTATGTTTATGGTGCCGATTTGCGTGTGAACGGAGAAATTGTTCCGGGAATTGAATCGTGGTTTTCTGTAGGATATTTAAAAACCGAAGAAAATTATAATAACAAAGGATTTATTGCCCGCCCAACCGATCAGCGTTTAAAATTAGGGTTGATGTTTCAAGATTATATGCCAACAATTCCCAATTTAAAATTGTACCTAAATCAAGTTTACAATACGCCGTTGCCGGGTGGTTCGCCATCTTACGTTGATCCGTATGATTATCAGTTGCGATTGAAAAATTATATGAGAACCGATGCTGGTTTTTCTTACATTTTTAAGGATCAAACTTTTCAATCAGAAAAAAAATGGTTACAGCCTTTTGAAGAAGTTGCTGTCGGTTTTGAAATTTACAACCTTTTCAACAACGAAAATGCCATTACAAATACCTGGGTTCGCGACGTGTACTCAAAAACCATGTACGCCATTCCAAACAGAATGACTATGCGTACCTTTAATTTAAAACTAAATATGCGTTGGTAAACGTGAAATTTCGTTATATTTGAATGAAGATTTAAAAGCTTATGAAATCGTACATAGCCCTTTTAGCAGTTAGTTTGGTTGCCGTTGTTTCTTGTAAAAAAGAAACCGAAACGCCAAAAGTAATTTACGAAAACGAAAAAAACACTGCCGAAGTTAATTATCAGAAAATAGATTCTACCGAAATTAAAATTGCCGATTTACCAATAAAATTCAGCGGTACCAATTATTTATTGCATCCAATTGGTAATGTTCGTGTGTATAATACGGGATCGTCACGTTCGGGAAGTTCAAAAATAAACAATCAGGTTAGTTATAAAATCTCTAATTATTCTACTCCGGAAATTACCGGTTTTATAACAAACGTAATGTTTCAGCATAAAGATTCGTTAGATTTAAAACCATTGACAGCCAACCGAATGGAAATTTTGTCGATCAATTATTTAGATGAATTGGCATTAAAAACAAACAAGCAGTTTTTGGTGTACACGTTGGTAGATGTTGATACGAATAAAGACGGAAGATATGACGATAACGATATTAAAACGCTCTACATATCTAAAATCAATGGAACAAAATTCACGAAACTTACGCCCGATTTGCACGAGCTACTAGATTGGCAGGTGATTGATGAGAAATTGTATTTCAGATCGATAGAAGACATCAATAAAAACGGAGAATTCGATTCTAAAGATGCTGTTCATTATTCCTTTATAAACTTATTAAGCGAAGACTGGAAACCGTCAGGTTATAATCCGTTAAAGTAAAAACCTTGATTGTCAAGGTTTTTTTTATGTTGATTTGTTAATCTTTGCGATTAACACAAAATAATTAAATTTTAAACACTAAAAATTGTAAATTGTGCGTTTAAATGATTTAATCAAAAACAAAAATTCATGAAAAGAAATTTTAAAGGTCTTTTAGCTTTAGCTTGTATTGCTTTAGCTGGTACAAATGTGCAAGCTCAGGCACAAACATCGGGAAGTGTTTTCGATAATTTAAGTTTTGAAGCGCAATACGGATTAAACTCTGCATTAAGTCCGAACGAAGGAATTACAACAAGCGATTACAGCGGATTTAACTTTTTTCAGTTAGGTCTTAATTATCATATTGATGATGTTTGGGGAGTTCGCGGAACATTTGCAAGTTCAAATTTTAAACATAAAGATGTAGAAGATCATGGTGTAAAGTACAACAGATTAATGTTAGAAGCTACCTATAATATTTTTGCAGGAATAAACGGAATGATGCAACCATTTGATGTTACCGCACATGCAGGTTTTGGTTTAGCTTCGGGTAAAAGTGAATTAGGAGGGGATAATGATTTGGCAGGTGTTGCACAAATTGGTATCATGCCAAAATACAACTTCACTTCACAGTTTTCTGTATTTATCGATGGAACTTTTGTAAACCAATTCAGTCAAGATTATGGTTTTGATGGTAGAGCTATAAAACAAGGATCAGGAAGTTACTTTAATGTTGGATTAGGTGTTCAGTACAAGTTTAAAAAGTAATCAATATATCAGTATAAAAAAGGGATTGTTTAAAACAATCCCTTTTTTTATTTCTTCTCGTTTTTAGGAAGATATTCGTTGGTTTTCTTTGAAGCAGTAAATTTTTTATAGCCAAATAAAGCCAAAACAATAGCAGCCATTGCTAAATATACATATTGCATAATACTTAATTTTGTAAAACAAATGTAGTATATTTTAAAACAGCTTTTACAAATTTTTCTTTTTTGATAAGTTCATTAATGCTGGTGTAAAGAACGAGCAAATTCCTATTACAATAATTACCAATCCAAGAATAATAAAGGTGTAGTTAATTCCTATAAAATCGGCAATAAAACCGGTAAACAGTAATCCGATGATTGATGGAAGCACTGAAAAACTATAATACAGCGAAAAAACGCGGCCTAACATATTATGCTGAATTTCCTCCTGAATTATCGTTGTAAAACTTGCGTTGTAAAGTGATGCCGAAATTCCGCCGATTGCTGTTAAGATTACAAAAAACACAAATTGATCTGCCGATAACCAGCCAGACCATGCAAAAGTTATACCGATCAATATGTGCATTACATTAATAATGATTACTTTGCTTATTGTAGGTTTCCAAATACCCAGTAAACCGCCACCGACTAACATTCCCACACCCCAAATAACTTCAATAATACTTATTTCGAATTTATCGCCTTTAAAATGATTGATCGTTAACAACGGAAAAAGCACAGCAACCGGCATAATACAGAATAAACCGACAATAGAATATAAAAACAGATACCACAAACCTTTATTACGGGTTATTTCATAAAAAGCTGTTTTCATATCGTTCCAGATATTACGAAAACTTGCAACCGTTTTTTCGTCAGGAATTGAGTTTGGAATGTAAATAAATAAGAGCGAAATTATCGCAAAGGCAGCTCCGAAAATATCTAAAAGCAACACGTTCCCAATTGATAACATACCAATTGCAAAAGCTCCTAAAGCCGGACCTGCGATTCCTGAAACCGATTGAATGATTTGATTGATACCTGCGATACGCAATAATTCGGACTGTGGTGCCAATAAAGGAATAGAAGCCTGCATTGCGGGCATGTGAAAGGCAGATCCTACCGATCGCAAACCTAACATTACATAAATAAGCGGTAAACTTTCGTATCCGAAATAAAAACTTATCGACATAAATAAAGTGCACAAAGCAACAAAACCATCGGCGAAAATCATGGTCTTTTTTCTGTCCCAACGGTCAATATAAACTCCGGCAAAAGGACCGATCAACGCTTGCGGTAAAAGTGCTGCAATAGCCGCAAAAGCCAAAACTTCGGCAGATTCGGTTTTTAAACTCAACCAAATAATTATGGCAAAATTTACAGCAGAACTACTTATCAAAGAAATAAACTGACCAATCCACAGAATGGTAAATTTTCTTTTCCAATTATTATCCATAAAAATAAAGTGCGTGTTTTTGTTGGTTTCTTAAGCGATTACTTTTTCTATTTCTTTAATTATTAAAGGCGTTTTTTCGGTAATCTCTGTAATAGTATTATGCATTTCTTCTGCAGATAAATCGGTAGTTTTTTGTTCTAAAAGTATCAGTTTATCTACAATTTCGTTTATTTTTAACTGACGGAACATTGGCAGCATTTTATGTGCCGTTTGTTTTACCGTTTCAATATCATTATTCGTGAACGCGTTGTTCAAAACTTCGATATCGGTTCTAGAACTTGTAAAAAACGATTCTACAATTAGCTTAACGGCTTCTTTATCATTTTCAAGCAAATTAAACAAATCGGTTAAATCAAAATCGTTATAAATTAATTTCATTTTCGGACTGTTTTTAGTCGATGCCGTTATCGTTTCCTTTGTTTTAATACGTAAAATTTTGTAAATAGTATTATATAAAGTATTTATATTCAAGGGTTTTCTCATGTATAAATTAAAACCCAGTTTTTTGTATTCATGCTCGTCAAAATCGATTTTTCCGGTTAACGCAATCACAGGTGTATCCTTGTAATTTTCTAACGATCGTATATCTTCAATCACTTTTAATCCACTGTAAAAAGGCATCTGCATATCGGTAATAATCAACTGATATTGTTCTTTTTGAAGAATTTCCTTTGCAAGAGCACCGTTTTCTAAAGTGGTCAGTTTTTTAACTTTATTGCCAAAAATTTCTTCGATTAATTTAAGTTGCAGCTGATCATCATCAATAACCAAAATCTTTTTGTTTTCTAATTTTTTGGCGTTATCATACTCGTAATCAGCTTCTTTTGCGATTTCTGAATCTTCTTCAAAATCTTCCAACGGAATAGTAATGTAAAAAATGGTTCCTTTGTTATGTTCACTTTCAAAATGAATGGAACCACCTAACAGCCCAACCAAACGTTTGGTAATATTCAGTCCTAAACCAGAGCCACCGTAGCTCTCGTTGTTGTTATGCGCCTGTACAAACTCAACAAACAAATCTTCTTTATTTTCAATTTTAATACCAATTCCGGTGTCGGTAATTTTAATAATTGCCAGATTGTTGTCTAAATTGGCATCAATACGCACTTCGCCTTTATGTGTGAATTTTATGGCGTTCGAAATTACGTTGGTTAAAATTTGCTGAATTCTGAACGAATCAGAATTAAAATCTGCATTCAGTTTTTCATCAATATTAAAAACTAAATCTATCTGTTTTTTATCGGCACTGTTTTTAAGGTTGTTTGATATGTTTTGAAGCAAATCGTTAAAGTTGAATTTGCCCGTTTTGATCTTAATTTTGTTGTATTCCAGGTTAGAAAACAACGAAAGATCGTCAACCATTTTCTTTATGTATTTTGTGGACTGAATAATATTTTTAAGGAATTCTTTCTGCTTTGCCGTTTTAAGGGTGTTTTGCAAAAGTGCTGAAAAACCCAACAGTGAATTTATGGGCGAAACCATATCGTGCGAAATAGTTGCCATAAAAAAACTTTTTTGCTTCATTAAATCCTGCATATCAAGATTTAATTTTTCGAGCTTTTGTTTGTTTAAAGCCGATTTATTCAGGTCGCGCAGAATGATGAAACCAAAAAACAAAGCAATCACCGAAATAATGATCCCGATTTTGGCTATGTTGTTGCTAACTTTGTCTATTACACTTTTACTTGATTCGTATTTGGTATTCGATGATTCTACAACAATTTTCTCAACTTCGGACAACAAGTCACGCAAACGTATGCTTAATTCTTGGTTTCTTTTAATTAGTAATGCTTCTTTATCATAATATCTTTTAAGTAATTTTAATTCGTTTTTCTTGGCTGCCGAAAAAATATTCTCTGTTGCTTCGTTTATTTTTTGCTGATTTTCTCTTTGAATTGCTTCCTGTTGCTCAATGATTTTAGCATTTTGTTTAGCTAATTTTTCTTTATTCTCTTGATCTTTATTCTTTATAGATCCCATTACGCGACCCAAAAAAGTTGTTTTTTCAACAACCGTGTCAATCACAACTTTTTGAGTTTCGCCTGTGCTTTGAACTTCTTTTAAGCGAGATTGTGTTTCACTGTAAAGATCGAAATTGATGTATTTTGATTGAACATCTAAAACCTGATCAAACGTTAAACTTTTCAGGTTTATAATGTTGGTAATGGTATCTAACTTATTTTTAAGACTTTCGTTTTGAATATTATCTTCTTTTAAAACATCAATCCTAGAAACCAATGAATCTAACTGATCATGATAAACCTTTGCAGCTCTTTTATCGTAAGAAAGTAATGCCAACCTGCCCGAATTTTCGGTTGCATACAAATCGCTTACAATATTACCAAGTTCAATAACCTTGGTATTTTCTGTTAAAAGATCGTCTTTAGAAACATTCAGATTTTTAACTTCACGTAATATATAAAGAATCGATAAGGTAAAAATGCCAATTAAAAATATATATCCCAGGGTTAGTTTTACTTTTAAATTCTGCTCGGTTGTCATAATCAAATTTTTTACTAAAATAAAAAAAGACTACCGAAAACGATAGCCTTTTATGTTTTGATATTTATAAAGATGCTATTATTTAGCAATTCCTCTTGAAATTACAATTTTTTGGATTTCTGAAGTTCCTTCGTAAATCTGTGTGATTTTTGCATCACGCATCATACGCTCTACATGGTATTCGCTCACATAACCGTTACCGCCGTGAATTTGAACTGCTTCAATCGTAGTGTCCATCGCTGTTTGTGATGCAAATAATTTTGCCATTGCTCCAGAAATAGAAATATCTTCACCATTGTCTTTTTCAGATGCCGCTTTCATACACAATAAACGTGCTGCCGAAATATTTACAGCCATATCTGCCAATTTAAATGCAATTGCCTGGTGGTTGATGATTTCTGTTTTAAACGCTTTACGCTCTTTAGCATATTTTAAAGACAATTCGTAAGCACCTTGCGCAATACCTAAAGCTTGAGATGCAATACCGATACGTCCGCCGTTTAAAACATTCATAGCAAAAGCAAAACCAAATCCATCTTCGCCAATTCTGTTTTCTTTAGGAACCTTAACATCTGTAAACATTAAAGAATGCGTGTCGCTTCCGCGAATTCCCATTTTCTTTTCTTTTAAACCGATTTCAAAACCTGGCCATCCTTTTTCAACAATAAAAGCATTGATTCCTTTATGTCCTTTTTCAGGGTGCGTGTGTGCAATAACCAAGTAAGTTGATGCTGTGCTACCGTTTGTAATCCAGTTTTTAGTTCCGTTTAACAAATAGTGATCGCCCATATCAACCGCAGTTGTTTTTTGCGATGTAGCATCAGATCCTGCTTCTGGTTCCGATAAACAAAAAGCACCGATTACTTCACCAGATGCCAACGGCACCAAATATTTTTGTTTTTGTTCTTCTGAACAGTATTTTTCCATTCCCGCACAAACCAACGAGTTGTTAACAGACATAACAACTGCTGCCGATGCATCAACTTTAGCAATTTCTTCCATTGCCAAAACATAAGAAACGCTGTCTAAACCAGCACCACCATATTTTGGGTCAACCATCATTCCTAAAAATCCAAGCTCACCCATTTTTTTCACTGCATCAGCAGGAAATTTAGAGTGCTCATCACGTTCAATAACTCCAGGTAATAATTCAGTTTGAGCGAAATCACGAGCAGCTTGTTGAATCATTAATTGCTCTTCAGTTAATTTAAAATCCATCTATTTTATTGTTTTTGTAAACATATTAATTTTCCGCTCCAAATATAATCGAATATTGCCAATTTTTCAAAAATTATATCTATTTTTAATTTATGAATACAGAAAAATTTAAAGTACTTGGTGTAATGTCAGGTACATCGTTAGACGGAATTGACTGCGCCGTTGTAGAATTTACAAAGAATAACAACGTTTGGAGTTTTGATTTTATTTCAGGAAAAACAACTGCTTATTCTAAAGATTGGCAGAATAAATTACAGCATGCCATTCATCTTTCTGATACAGATCTACACCTTTTAAATATTGAATACACGTATTTTTTATCTGAATTTTTAGATGATTTTATTGCCGATAATAATTTAACCGATTTGGATTTTATTTCATCGCATGGACATACGGTTTTGCATCAGCCTGAAAATGGAATTACGTTACAAATAGGAAATTTACCAACTGTTACCGATATGATTTCGTTGCCTTTTGTGTGCGATTTTCGTGTGCAGGATGTGCAGTTGGGCGGGCAAGGCGCTCCGTTGGTTCCTATTGGTGATCGTTTGCTTTTTGCCGATTATGATTATTGTTTGAATTTAGGCGGATTCTCTAATATATCCTTTGAAGAAAACAACGAACGAATTGCGTTTGATATTTGTCCGGTAAATACCTTATTGAATCATTTCGCAAAAAAATTAGGTAACGATTTTGATGAAAGTGGAAAATTCGCAGCAACTGGAACTATAAATCAAGATTTGTTTAATGAATTAAATAATTTATCGTTCTATAATCAGCAAGGTCCAAAATCATTGGGAATAGAGCAAGTAAATACTATTTATCTTCCATTGATTGAAAAATATCAGTTAACCGCACAAGATCATTTGGCAACCGTAACAGAACATATCGCGTATCAAATAGTATCAATCCTTACTAAAGAAAATTCAAAATTACTGGTAACAGGTGGCGGTGCGTTTAACGAACATCTTATTAACAGGTTAAAATTTTTCGCACCAAATACCGCCGTTGTGTTAGGATCTAAAGAACTGATAGAATTTAAAGAAGCCATTGTTTTTGCTTTTCTGGGTGTACTTCGTGTTACAAATACAGATAATGTGTTGAGCAGTGTTACTGGCGCATCAAAAAATCATTGTTCGGGTATTATATTTAATGAGGAATTATTAAGAAGTAATTGCTAAATTGATTTGTAATGAATTATATTTGTCGGGAAAATAAAAAGTAATCAATATAATGAAAGATTTATTAAAGAAATTCGAAGATAAAAAACCAGAAGTTGTTTTTCATTGGTCTGATTCTGAAACAGAAGCAGAAGGGTGGACAGTAATTAATTCATTGCGTGGCGGTGCTGCAGGTGGTGGTACACGTATGCGTAAAGGATTAGATATGAACGAGGTTTTGTCTTTGGCTAAAACTATGGAAGTGAAATTTACCGTTGCAGGTCCGACTATTGGTGGTGCAAAATCGGGTATTAATTTCGATCCTGCTGATCCGCGTAAAGAAGGCGTTTTACGTCGTTGGTACAAAGCGGTTTTTCCTTTATTGAAAAATTATTACGGAACAGGTGGCGATTTAAATGTTGATGAAATTCACGAAGTAATCCCAATGACCGAAGATTGTGGTTTATGGCATCCGCAAGAAGGTGTTTTTAACGGACATTTTAAACCAACCGAAGCAGAAAAAATCAATCGTATTGGTCAGTTGCGTCAAGGTGTTTTAATGGAAGTTGTAAATCCTGCGTACACGCCAGACGCTGCTAAAAAAATAACAGTTGCCGATTTAATTACAGGTTACGGTGTTGCAGAAGCAGTAAATCATTACTACAATATTTACGGAGGTAACGTAAGCGGTAAAAAAGTAATTGTTCAAGGTTTTGGTAACGTAGGTGCAGCAGCAGCTTATTACTTTGCGCAAATGGGTGCTAAAGTGGTTGGTATCATTGACCGCGACGGTGGAATTATGAAAGCAGAAGGATATTCTTTTGAAGAAATCAAAACGTTGTTCTTAAACAAAAACGGAAATACGTTGGTTGCTGACAATATGATTCCTTTTGCAGAAATTAACGATAAGATCTGGAGTATGGGTGCTGAAGTATTCGCGCCATGTGCAGCTTCTCGTTTAATTACAAAAGAACAGGTTGATGCAATGATTAATGCTGGATTAGAAGTTATTTCATGTGGAGCGAATGTTCCTTTTGCAGATAAAGAAATTTTCTTCGGACCAATTATGGAATATGTTGATTCTAAAATCAGTTTAATTCCAGATTTCATTTCAAACTGTGGTATGGCTCGCGTTTTTGCTTACTTCATGGAAAGTCGCGTCCCAATGAACGATGCTAAAGTTTTCGAAGATACATCGAACATCATTAAAAAAGCATTGGAAAAAGCACACGCTTTGAATTCATCTAAAACAGATATTTCTGCAGCAGCTTTTGAAACCGCTTTAAAACAATTAGTGTAGTTTCAACACAATATATACATTAAAGCAAGTAGAAATACTTGCTTTTTTTATACAACTAAATAAAAAATGTATATTTACCTAAAATTTAAGCTTTATTAGAAAATATGATGATGCAGTTTACAAACGAAGAAAAAAAATCAATGGCTATTACAACAGCAGTAGTTGGTGTTTTGTTGATGATTTTGATATTTATCCGTTTTGCAAATTCTGTTGATATATCTGAATTAGCAGGCGGTGGCGGTGGCGGAGTCGAAATTAATTTTGGCGACAGTGATTTGGGTATGGGACCCGATTTTACAAGCGAAGTATTAAATGTTACCGAAGCTAATAAAAAATCGGCAGCAGCTCGTGAACCCGAAGTTGAAGAAGAAATTTTAGCACAAGAAAATACCAAAGATGTTCGCGATTATACGGTGGTTAAAAAAACTACTACTACAAAAGACAAACCTAAAACCATTACAAAACCTGTAAAAGAACAACCAAAAACTCGTCAGGTTTCCGATTTTGTTAAGAATGCAGCATCAAGTTTGAACGGAAATAAATCGGGTGGTGATGGTGATGATGGCGTTGCAGGTAATAAAGGAAGAAAAGACGGATCGTTGAATTCTAGCAATTATTATGGCGATGGTGGTTCTGGTGGTGGAACAGGCGGCGGTCACGGAACAGGAAACGGTTCGGGAATCGGAGCTGGATCTGGATCTGGAACAGGTGGCGGATCCGGTTATTCGCTATCAGGTAGAAAAGCAACATCAAAACCACAACCACAAAACAACTGTAACGAAGCAGGAACAATCGTTGTTCGTGTAGTGGTTGACAGAAATGGAAATGTAATTAGCGCAACACCGGGAATTAAAGGAACTACAAACACATCAAGCTGTTTAAAAAATATTGCAAAAGATGCCGCAATGCGTACCAAATGGGAACCAAAAGCATCCGCATCAGCAGAACAAATTGGAAGTATAGTTTACAACTTTAAATTGAATTAAAATTTTAAAATCTCAAACATAACGTTTGAGGTTTTTTGTTATAAAAGTATGGAAGAATTAAAATTTAAAAACACCATAATCAGTTTTGAACATTTTGATGGAAAGTTAGATGATATTGATCCTAATAAAGTATATTATTCTAGATTTTTTTTGGAAGATGAATTAAAAGAATATCGAATAAAACCAAATTCTGGTATAAAATTACTTCTAAAGAAATTGATTCTTCTAATGAATGTTTTATTATCTGTGTTGGAATACTCAGGGGATCTAACGGAAATTTTCTGCCGATTAAATATATTAAAGATAATGATAAACTAGTAATAGGTTTTGAAACTTTTATATTGTCGGTTAATTATCAAACATTAGATAATTTTTGGATTTTAAATGAATATACTGATGTTCTTTGTATAGAGAAATATGAGGAAGATTATATAGTTTATGATGAATTTACAGTAGAAAGAATAGACAAGAATGGAAATGTTAGATGGAGTTTTCATAGTATAGATCATTTTGTTTCTTACAGAGGAACTGAAAACTTTATTTTTTATGATAAATACATAAAAATGGTAGACTCTAACGAAGTAGTATATAGAATTAGTTATGAAGGGGAAGATCTTGATAATATCAGAGAAAACTATTTTGTAAAAGAGAGTAATAATAAAAAAGGCTGTTTAACAAAGTTTTTGAGTGTTTTTCAAAATAAGAACTAAAAAAAATCCCGATCAACTGATCGGGATTTTTTTAGTTCTTATTGGTAGCAATTACAAACTTAAGATTGTTCTTAACACCAATTTGTAAAACGTTTACTAAATCTTGTACCTGTAAGTTGTAAGGTATTCTAACAACTACGGTTTGTGTTTTATCTCCGCCAAGTTTCGCTAATAAATGCGCTTCTAAATCTTGCGGATTAACCGGTTCTTTATCAATGAAAAACTCTTTGTTTTCGTTAACAGATAAAGTAATCAGCTGCTTGTTGGTTTTTTCTGTTGCTTCTGCTTTAGGCAATGTCATTTTAATAACATTTGGGTTGGCTAAAGTAGATATGATAATAAAAAAAAGTAACAGGAAAAACATGATGTCGCTTAACGATGAGGTTGCAACTTCAGCATGAAATCTTTTACTTCTCTTTATGGCCATTTGGTCTCTGTATTATGTTAATAAATTTTAAAATGATTTTTTGCGACTGTAAAGCAAAACCATCAATTTTTCCGTTTAAAAGGTGGTAAGCTGCATAAGCAATAATACCAACGATTAATCCGGCACCACTACTGATCATTTTTTCGTACAAACCACCCGAAATGTTGGCAATACTAATGTTTTCGGTAATAGATATGTTGTAGAAAATTTTAATAACTCCCGAAATAGTTCCAACGAAACCTAAAGTAGGTGCAATACCGGCAATAGTCCCCAAATGGTTCAGTTTTTTCTCCATATTGGCAATTTCAATGTTGGTTACCTTTTCCATGTTTGATTCAATTTCCGAAATTGGTCTTCCAATCGTAAGTAATCCTTCATGCAAAACATTCGCTTCTGCAGTGTTTTCACGCTGAACCGATGCTACTGCCAAATCCAGATTACCCGAATTAAGCTGCGTTTTTAGCGAATCCATTAATCCCGCGCTGGTTTTTTTAGCCGATTTCTGAATATAAAAGTATCTTTCAAAAGTAAGATAAATTGTATAAACAAATAATATCACAATAGGTATTAAAAACACACCACCTTTTAAAACAAACTCAAACAGAGAAAGTTCCTTTGTTGTGGCAACGTTTTCTACAATGGCTTGTGTTGTTTGTGTTAAACTGTCTGGTGCAGCTTGCAAAAAAAATGTCATCATAAAGTTTTATTTAACGCGTAAAAAAATGATTTTTGTAGATTGATATTTCAAAAAAGTTATTTGTGCTAAATAATGAAAAAAATATCACATATTAAATTAATATAAAACAAAATTTGGTATATATGGATAAGTATCACGAAACGGTTGAATGGATGTTTGCGCAACTGCCAATGTTTCAGCGAATAGGAACCGACGCTTTTCGAAAAGATTTAACCAATACGCTTAAAATTGCAGCTCATTTAAACAATTCCGAACGCAATTTTAAAACTGTTCATGTTGGTGGAACTAACGGTAAAGGTTCGACATCGTCTTTAATTGCGTCTGTTTTGCAAGAAGCTGGTTTTAAGGTCGGTTTGTATACATCGCCCCATTTGGTTGATTTTCGCGAACGCATCCGTATAAATGGCGAAGAAATTTCAAAAGAATTCGTTGTTGATTTTATCGAACATAATAAATCGTTTCTTGAAAATAACAAATTGAGTTTCTTTGAAATGACTGTTGGTATGGCTTTTCAGTATTTTTCTGATCAAAAAGTCGATGTCGCAATTATAGAAGTCGGTTTGGGCGGTCGATTAGATTCTACAAATATTATCACACCTTTATTAAGTGTCATTACCAATATTGGCTGGGATCACATGAATTTATTGGGAAATACGATAGAAGAAATCGCTTTTGAAAAAGCCGGAATCATTAAAGAAAATATTCCCGTTGTTATTGGCGAATTTACTGCTGAAACCAAAAAAGTGTTTCAAAAAGAAGCCGAATTAAAAAATGCACCTATTTATTTTGCTTCGGAAATTGATGATATTCCCGAATTAGATTCAGATTTAAAAGGAAATTACCAGGTTCACAATAAAAAAACGGCATATCAAGCTATACAATTATTAAAGAATCATTTTTCAATTGCTTATGAAGATATTTTAAAAGGATTTTTAAGTGTTGAAAAAAATACCGGTTTAAAAGGAAGGTGGACGATTTTGTCTGAAAAACCTTTGATTGTTGCCGATACCGCTCACAACAAAAATGGACTCGAAATAGTGATGCAGCAAGTTCATCAGCAAAAGTTCGATAAGTTATTTATGGTATTCGGCGTTGTAAATGATAAAGATATCGATTCTATTTTGCCATATTTACCAAAAAATGCCGAATATTTTGTAGCCAAACCAAATGTCCCCCGCGGGTTGGATGCTGCTATCTTAAAAGAAAAACTAACCCAAAACGGCTTTAACGCGACTACATTTAATTCAATACCCGAAGCTTTAAGCCACGCAAAAAACAAAGCTTCTATAAACGATATGATATATATTGGTGGCAGTACTTTTGTAGTTGCAGAAGTGGTTTAAAATATTTTGGGCGTTCCCCGCCTTTTAATGGGCGGGTCGGGCTTTACGCTCATAGCTTTTGTGGCATTTAAGCCACAAAAGGCTATCCGCTGCAATCCCTAACGCACTATCAAAGCCTTAATTAAAGATAGATATGTGTTCGTTTTTATACTTCAGTACTACCATTCAACTGTTAAAATCACTTTCTAACCACTTAACAATAAAGTAACTAAAAAATAACGATAAAAAAAGGTTCGAATTGATTAGGAATTTGGTGAAAAGGGTAGGTATATTTGCACCGTTGAAAAACAGAAACGTTCTTAAAAAGATTAGAAAACACAGAGAAATTTATAAAAAATAAATTTGGAATTGATATAAAAAAGGTTGTAACTTTGCAATCCGTTTCAGAAATGAAACAGGCGGCAAAAGTTCTTTAAAAATCAGGTTTAATTTTTTTTAAATTAAATTTGTGGAAATCAAAAAAAAGATTACTACTTTTGCAACCGCTTTGAGAGACAAGCGAGGAAAAGAAGAATAAGTTCATAGACATATTGGATTAACAGAAAAATAAAGAGTAAG